>Ga0209536_100000019_pt1 | contig 244800 bp, 211 predicted proteins | sample DeeMarSeWOR28_12_FD_187461 | JGI IMG/M metagenome (GOLD analysis project Ga0209536, IMG submission 187461) | Marine sediment microbial communities from White Oak River estuary, North Carolina - WOR-2-8_12 (SPAdes) (version 2) | ecosystem: Environmental > Aquatic > Marine > Intertidal zone >... | reverse complement strand
CGGCAGTAATGTTGGCGTCTACGGTGAGTTAACGGGGACCGGCAGCGGGAATGCTATAAGTGGTTACGTATCTAGCACGGGTAGTAGCACGGCGGCCGTTCGCGGCAATAACTCCAACACTGCCGCCACTACTACTTACGGCGGTCACTTTGTTTCGAATGCCACCGGCACCGGTATGGGCGTCTTTGCTGGCGCCCAAGGTGCGGGCGGTACCAAGAACGGCATAAGGGCCTCTGCCAGCGGCGCGGGTACTAATTATGGAGGTTACTTCTTGTCTTCCGGAGGTACGACCAACCTTGGCATATATGTGGCAAGTGGATATGCTCGAATTGCTAGCCTATCCACCACTACTGGCACAACGCTATGCAGGAATGCCAGTGGAGACCTTTCGAACTGTACTTCAGCGCTACGCTTCAAGGAGAACATCATTCCGCTGACGTTCGACGAGGATAGGTTCTACCAACTCGAGCCGGTCAGTTTCACCTGGAAGGATTCGGAGGCAACAGGGGCAACCATCGGTTTCATTGCTGATGAAGTGGAGCAGCTGTATCCCGAGGTGGTGACCTATGATGATGAGGGTCAGATATTGGGTATTGAATACGGCAACTTGACCGCTGTGCTGTTCACGGCGATCAGGGAGCTTCACGAGAATTCCCTCCAACTCGACGACGTCGGCCTCAGCTACCTCGCCGACAAGACCGAGGAGGCCACCGAGCTCGAACCGGCCAAGGAGTCCCGTGAGCTCACCTTCCGCGGCAGCGCCTGGGACACCGATACCTCCGAGGCGGTCGACCGGGACCTCACGTTCCAGAACGTGGTTACCGACCGGGACACCTACCGCTTGAGCCTCGCCGACACCGATGACAATGAGCTCATCTACTTCGGCTCTCAGGGCGACGTGGCCCTGCGGGGCAACCTCTATCCCTCGGACCGCGGTGCCATCCAGACCTCCCGCTACATCTACTACGACGGCGACACCGGCCCGGCCGGGGACATGATGCGCACCAACGCCGCCGGCTGGGGCACCGGTTCCTACGACTTCGCCGAGATGTTCCCCTCCGACGACGCCCTCGAGCCCGGGGAACTCGTCATGCTCGACGTCTCCCAGGAGGCCCACGTCAAGAAGGCCGACAACTCTCATGAGAGTAACGGCTACCTCTTGGTCGGTATCGTCTCGACCCGCCCCGGCTTCCTGGCCGGCCTGAACGACGTCGGCAGCTACCCCGTGGCCCTCGAAGGCCGGGTGCCCGCCAAGGTCAACCTCGAGAACGGCGCCATCAACATCGGCGATCCCATCACCGTCTCCACCGTCCCCGGCGAGGGCCGCAAGGCCGACGCCGAGAGCTATGTCGTCGGCATCGCCCTCGAGACCTACGACGGCACCCAGGAGGACAATCTGATCACCGTCTTCCTCAAGACCGGCTGGTACAACGGCACCACGGTCGAGGAGGCCAACACCGACACCTCCGGCAGCCTCACCGGCGGCACCGCCGGACAGCTCCTCGACATGGCCGGCTACCCGATCATCGGCCTCGGCGCCCTTGAGGGCATCGACGGCCTCTGGTCGATCGACGGCAACGGCCGCATGGTGATGAAGGATATCGAGGCCGATTCGGTAAAGACCAAGGCCGTGACTCTCGACGCCCAAGAGGAACAGACCAAGACCGTGGGCCGCGAAGTGTTTGAGGCGGGCATGATCGGCAAGCTGGTCATCAACCAGGCGATGGAACCGAACTCGCTGGTCGTCGTCACTTTCGAGGGTAACCCCGGTTCGAGCTGGTGGATCGAGGAGAAGACGACCGAATCGTTCATGGTCAAGCTGGCTACCCCGGCACCGATGGACGTTCCGTTCACCTACTGGATACTCGGGGTGGATGAGCCGGAACCCCCGGCCGAAGAGCCCCCGGCTGAGGAACCGCCCGCTGAAGAGCCGGTCATCGAGGAACCCCCGGCCGAAGAGCCCCCGGCTGAGGAACCGCCCGCTGAAGAGCCACAGCCGTGACGTCTGAACCGGAAGGGGGTGGGTTAGGTAAAAAAGAAAGACAAAACATGAGACGCCCCTTCGGACAATTGATCAGTCTGATGAATAGCACCGACACGTTAGGCCTGGTGCGCCTGGTTGGTGCTTTTCTGTTCTGTCTCACCGGACTGGCGATCACCGCGCTCTCCATCTCCTATATCGTCAGTCCGACCCGGGCTTCCGGGCCTTCCTCGAATCGCGTCCTCAACTACCAGATGAGGCTGACGGACAGCGGCGGCATCCCGGTGCAGGGCGCCCAAAACGTCTACATCAGCTTCTACGACGCGGCCTCCGGCGGCACCCGGCTCCATACCGATTGCGGTACGGTCGGCACCCCGGTGGCGAGAAGCGTCGATTTCGTGAACGGCCTGGCTACCGTGCTCATCGGCGACACTTCGGATACCGGTGACTGCGCCGATCTTTCCGACCCCAATGCCCTCCCGGTCACCCTCTTCAACAACCCCAACCTATATATAGGCATAACGGTCGGCGCCGATCCGGAGATGACGCCGCGGAACCGCATCGTCTCCGCGCCGATGGCCCTGAATGCCGACCTCCTGGACGACCTTGATACCAGCGACGTCGGCGGTTCCGGTGCCTATGTACCGGTGACCGATTCAAGCGGGAATCTGGTGATAACCGGTAATCTCGGCATCGGCACTACTGTTCCTGGGACGCAGTTGGATATCACCGGTCGGTTCGCGGCTGCGGCGGTCGGTTCGGCATCCACCGGACTCGGCTCATTTCCGATCGCGGTCCATATCCAGGACCACCGTGCCTATGTCGTGAGTTCGAGTACTAGGACGCTGCGAATTTTCGACGTCTCCGATCCGACCTCCATGGTCCTTCTCGGTTCGATCTCCGTCGGAACGAGCAATCCGTCCACCGTGCACGCTTCCGGCAATTACGTATACGTGGTCGTCCAGGGCGGCATGTTCGATCCGAATCAGATGCGTGTATATGATGTTTCGGATCCCACGACCCCGACCTTCATCACGCAATACACCCTGGGCTTGGGGGCCACCGGCCTGTATATCCAGGGGAAGTACGCTTATGTGTTGAGTTCGGGTTGGAATACCATGCAGATACTCAATATCGCTGACCCTAATTCGATATCTTCTATCGGTTCTTCCAGTACCGGTTCAGGTCCTCAGGCGGTCTTTACCAAGGATAATTATGCCTTCATCGTAAATAGCGGTGCTGACAACCTGGAGATTTTCGACGTCTCCGATCCGGCCTCACCGATATCGATCGGTACCGTGGCTACGGGGTCCGATCCGTACGACGTCTATGTCCAGGACGGATTTGCTTATGTGGTAAATAGCACTGCAGCGACCCTGGAGATTTTCGACGTTTCTGACCCGAATTCGCCTTTTTCGGCAGGCTCCGCTGCTACCGGCACCGATCCGTTTCGGGTCTTTGTCCAGGGGCGTTATGCCTATGTGACCAACTTCACATCGAGCACCCTCCAGGTCTTCGATGTCTCCGATCCCACGTCACCGTCGTCAGTGGATACGGTGACGGTCTCGAGCGGGCCGGTAGGTATCCATGTCCAGGGACGCTACGCCTTTGTCACGGCCAGCGGCTCGAGTTCGTTGCAGGCATTCGACCTCGGCGGTGCCTATATCCAGCAGCTTGAGGCAGGCGGATTGGAGGCGGGCAGTCTGGCGGTCCGAAATAATCTTTCTGCCTTGGACGGCTTCTTCTCCGGGGGGATGAGCGTCGGTCAATCGATCTATGTCCAGGGCGGATCCGGATTCGGGGGCCCGACGAACTACTTCGCCGGTGATATGGGTATCGGTACGTCCACCATCGACTCGGCACTGAGTGTCCGGAGCCGATCATCTGTCGGTTCCGTCACGTTCACCGGCACCGGCCTCGACGACGTCAATGCCTATGGTCCTTTCACCGGTGCTGCGGCTGCGGATTTCCGCGTTCAGATAGACGGATCACCCTTCATCGATGTCGCGGATTTCGTAGGTACGGGTCTCGACGACGCCACCGCCGGAGGTTCTTTCACCGGGTGGGGGCGCAAGAAATACCGCGTTCAGATAGACGGCACCGGGACGCCGGACACCTTCAAGTGGTCCGATGACGGAGGTACGACCTGGCAGGCCACCGGCGTGTCCGTCACGGGCGCGGCCCAGACTCTCAACAACGGCGTGACCGTCACCTTCGCCGCCACGACCGGTCATACGCTCGACGACTTCTGGTATTTCCGGGCCAATGCCGACACCTTCAAGTGGTCCGATGACGGAGGTACGACCTGGCGGGCCGGCCGCGTCGTCATCAAGGGTGGTATCCATGATTTGGATGACGGTGTGGGCGTCTCCTTCTCCGCGCCGATCGGCCATACGCTCGACGACCGCTGGGACTTCTCGACGACCGCCGTGAATCCACTGGTCATTCGGGACGCTAACGGGGCGGCGGCCTTCCAGGTTAGGAACGACAGCCGTGTTGGTATCGGTGTCGCTACAGCGCGGGAATCGTTATCCGTAGGCGGGGCCGTAGACGCCTTGGCGTTCAGTGATGCGTTGGGCTGGTTACAGAACCAGGCCGCCAGCGGCAGACTGGCCTTGGGATCCAATAACGGGGGCCGCGGGGGCGCCGGCGCCACTCCGGGCAACATCGCCATGCGCGGCGATCAGCTGGCCACGTTCGACCAGAGGAGCATCGACATAAGCATCGGCGGATTCAACGGCGCGGCCTTCGACGGCAGGTATATCTACTTCGTTCCCTTCTATGTCGACGACTACATCGGGATCGTCGCCCGTCTGGATACGACGGGAGAGCTTTCCAACCCGTCCTCCTGGAGCGTCTTCGACCTGACCAATATCGACGCTGACCTGAAGGGCTATAGCGACGTCGTCTTCGACGGGAGATACCTGTATTTCGTGCCCTATTACAACGGCACTGACTATTTCGGCAAGGTCGCCAGATACGACACTGTGTTTTCGTTCACTGATGCCAGTTCCTGGTCGTCTTTCGATCTGACCGGTGTGGACGTGAACGCCACAGGATTCGCCGGTGGCGCCTTTGATGGTCGTTATGTATACGTCGTTCCGAGCAAGAATGGCGGTGGTGACCATGGTCGGGTAGCCCGATACGATACGACCTCTACTTTCAGCAACTCCGGTTCCTGGTCTGTCTATGACGTTGCGGCGAACGTTGATGCGACTGCCGTGGCCTTTGCCGGAGGGTCCATCTATGACGGCCGCTATATATATTTCGCGCCAGGCCAGCAGCCGACGGCCGTCCGTTTCGACACTGCTGATCCTGACGGGTTCGCCGACTCCGGTTCCTGGACGACTTTCGATACGACCACGGTCGGCAGCGACCTGAGGGGATTCAACGGCGCCGCTTTCGACGGTCGGTACATCTACTATGCTCCACGGCAGAACGACGTGGGCTGGTTCGGTACGGTCCTGAGGTACGATACCGCGGCGCCGTACCTGGACGCATCATCGTGGGTGACTTTCGATACGACCACGGTCGATGCGGCCTCCCAGGGATTCATCGGTGCGGTGTTCGACGGCCGCTTCGTCTATTTCTCTCCGTATTATGACGGCACCGATTATAGCGGGCAGGTCACGCGCTATGACACCACTGCCCCTTTCCTGGATACCGCTGCCTGGGGCGTCTTCGACATGTCGTCGGTCGTCCCTGAGTCCAAGGGCTTCACCGGCCTCACTTTCGACGGCAGATATCTCTATTTCGTGCCGTATTGGAACGGCTGGGATTATCCTCCGATTACGCGTCTCGAGGTCTGGTCCGGCGGTATTGACGCCACTCCGGGATTGACCCGTCTGGCTCGTTCGAGCGAGTTGTATATCGACAGTCAGGGACGGGTGGGTGTCGGCACGACCAGCCCGGACGGCCTGCTTACGGTGGATTCGCCGATGGTGGTCCAGGGTTCGTTCTTCGAGGGCGGTGAAGCATTTGAGGCCTCGAAGACTTTCACCAGTTTCGGCCGGGCGGCGGCTATCCAGTCGATCTGGGACTTCCCGTCGGACGGCTTCGGCATCTACGGTTTCGAGGTGTTCACTCAGACCAAGGCCGGCAATACCAACAACATGACCGGCTCCATGGCAGGAATCCTCGGACGGAGCGAGCATCTGGGTACCGGACTGGCCAGCAGCATGGTCGGGGTGAGCGGCGTGGCCGGCGGACGGGATAACGGCGGCGACGTGACCGATGCGACAGCGATGTACGGTTCGGTCGTGGCCGGCGTCGGCACGGTCGTCACGGACGGTTTCTCCGTCAAGGGACAGAATCTGGTCAATGGTGCCGGCAGCAACATCACCAATTCTTATGGCTTAGCCGCGCTTGAACCCAATGTGCTGTCCTCGGGCACCGTCACCAACAACGTCGGTCTGGCTACGGTCGATCTTTCTGCCGGTACCAATAATACCAACGCCCTTATCGGTACCCTGACCGTACCTTCGGGCAACTTCTCCATCTATAACGCTTCATCGTACAATAACTACTTCGCCGGTAACGTCGGTATCGGCGATGCCTCGCCGGCCTCGCTGCTGACCGTCGGTTCAGGCGACGCCTTCCGAGTCGATGGCTTCGGCAACATCACCACTCTGGGAGACGCCAGTATCGAAGGCGGGGACCTCGATTCCTCGGTCGCCACTTTCAATATCGGCGCCTCCTCGACCAGCCTGACCCTGGCCGGCGGTTCCGGTTCGACCGGCTGCACTATCGACGGCTCAGGCAACCTGGCCTGTACCGGCACTATCTCCGGTGGTGGCGTAGCCGGAGCCAACGTCAACCTTTCCAACCTTTCTTCGGTAGCCATCAACACCACTTTGCTTCCGGATACCGACAATACCCATGATCTCGGTTCCACCTCCCTGCGTTGGCGTAAGCTCGAACTCGGCCCCGGATCGCTCGAAATAAGTTCGACGGTGGGCACGGGCGGGGCCGGAGCTGACTACACGCTCGGCAGTCTGGCCTTTGACGGAACCAACCTCGAGCTCACCACCTCAGCGATTGGCGCCGGCAGCGCCGGTACCCTGCAGCTCACCACCGGAGCCAATGTCGGTCTCAATATCGATAGCAGCGGCAATGTGGGTATCGGGACAGCGACTCCTGGGGCCGGTCTGCATGTGGCTGCGGCAGGCGGTTATGACCTGTACGCCGGTGCCGACCCCTCATCGTTCTACGCTCCGGCCGATACGTATCTTGGTTTCGGCAAGAGCGCCTTCGCTATCGACGGGGGGAACAACAAGGCTGCGGTAGTAGGCATTAATCAGGATGGTTCTGCGGCAGCAGGCACCCTTTACGGCGTGCTTGGACACGCCATGAAGTATGCGGCCCTCATACCCAATAACACGCCCAATCTGATCGGTGTGGCCGGTACGGCGCATGTGGATAGCCTAAATCTGGGGAGTCCCGGCCTTGTCGCCGGTGTCTACGGCATGGCGACGTCCGATGAGGATACGGGTAACGGCATCGTCGCCTCGCTCTATGCGGAGAGCGGTTACGTGAGCGGTACCTCGAACTACTATTATGGCTTGTACGTCGCCAATCCGGATGCCGGGGCGACCAACGATTACGCCATCTATACCGACACCACCGCGCCATTCTCGATCACTGATGCCGGCGATGTTGGCATCGGGACGGCCACTCCGGCTGCCCGGCTCGATATCGCCCAGGTAGATACCGATGACGCCATCGCCCTGAATCTGGCCGTCTCCGCGGATACGGACGGCGATGACGTCTACGGAATCTACAATACGATCGACGTCGGCACGGGAACTATCACGGCCGACCGCAATGCCTACGGGATGTACAACGACCTGACGGTAGCCGCGACCACAGCCGGTGGCGGGAACGAACCGGTCGCCTACGGCGTCTTCAACACCGGTACGAACAGCGCCGGTTGGGGATATATGGGCGGCGTCCGGAACGTACTTACGTCGACCGGCAGCACGGTCTCGCAGGTGCGCGGCATCGACAACACCATCAGGGCCGAGGGTGACAGCGCCGCCTCGATCGGCTGGGGCATACTGAACGGCATCTCCGCGCTGGGTAACGGGGCGGTCGCCTATGGCGTGGACAACAACATCTACACCGGCGATGACGCCAATACACAGACGGTCTACGGAGCGCGTACCAGGATGGCCACCTATGCTGGCGCCAGTGATGTCGCCTACGGTCACTACATCGAGGACCTGGCCGGAATATCTACCGGCGGCACCAATTACGGTATCTACATCAGTCTCGACGATCCGGACGTTACGAATTACGGCATCTATGAGGACGGATACGCGACGAACTATTTCTCCGGGCCTGTCGGTATGGGCATAGCGACCTCACCGCAATATGCCCTCGACGTGAGGATCTATCCGAGCAACACGACTGGGATTGAGACCGCGTCATATATAGAGAACTATTGGAGGGGTACGATGGCTCCGCCTGTGGCCGGAAGCGGCGTGCGGGGCCAGCTCGTACTCGCCGGTTCATCGAGCGCTTGGGGTTTCGGGAGCGGCGGCCCACCGGTGATCACGGCCGGCGAGTTCCAGGTATCTCACGAGCGTTCAGGCAACGTATCGCCGGCCACGGCCGTATTGACTTCGATGAGCGCTTCGGGTGGTACCATCATCGACGGGCGGCATATATTCGTGGCCGACGGTTCCGGCAACATCACTAATCAGGCGGGCCTGGTAATCGAAGGGATGGCGGCCGGGACGAACAACACCGACCTGCTTATCGGTACCAGCACTATCCCGGCGGGGGACTTCGCGATCTACAACACTTCCGCGAACGACAACTATTTCGCCGGGAACGTCGGCATCGGTACGGCTACGCCGACGACCTTCGAGCTGGAGATGGCCGGTGACATCGGCCCGTCCGCCGACGATACCTATGATCTGGGCTCCTCGGCCAGACGCTGGCGGGACCTCTATCTTGGACCGGCTTCGTTCCACATCGGCACGGATGGCAATGACGCTACCATCTCCTATGATCCGTCGAGCTACCGGCTCAGTGCCAACAAGCCGTTCGATTTCCTGGGCGGCGGATTGAGCGTCACCTCGGGGGATTTCGTCACGCCGCTCGGCGGATTCGGCGGTTATGAGAACTTCCTGCGGTATTCGGAGAGCATCGATAACGGCGTCTGGACGGCGACCGGCGTGACGGTGACGGCCGACAATATGGCCGCGCCGGACGGCGCCACGACGGCCGAACGGCTGAGCGGCGGGGCGGTGGCCACCGACGGGGTGAGCCAGGCCGCGGCCAGCCCGACGATGTTAGCCAATTACGGCAACGCCACCTGGACCGGTAGCGTCTGGCTTAAGGCTGATTCAGGTAATCCGAACGTCACCCTGCGGATTGACGCGTCGTTGACCTCGGATCCGGGGACGCAGGCGGTGACCCTTTCCGAAGACTGGCAGCATTTCTCCCTGACCCATACCTTCACCACCGGTACCGGATATCCGCTTCTCGACATCCAGGCCGGGACGAATACGATTTATGTCTGGGGTGCCCAGCTCGAATATGCCGGTCTGGCGGGGGTCTATGCCCGCACTGACGGCACGCTCGTGGCCACTTCGAACGCGGCGACAATGGCCCGCGGATTGGTCGGCAACGGTTCGCTGCTCTTCACCGGTTCACAGGGCGAGACCCCGACCGCCGGTTCCGGTCCGCGGCTGATGTGGGTGCCGTCGAAATACGCCTTACGTGCCGGATATGCCGGTTCGTCCTCCTGGGATGACGGCAATATCGGTAGCTATTCGGTGGCCTTCGGTAACGACACCCGGGCCAGCGGCTTCTATTCCTTCGCCGGCGGCAACACCTCGACCGCCACCAGCACCAACGCCTTCGCCTTCGGCGTGGCCAACGCTACCGACCAGTTCGCTATCGCTATGGGCAGCAATGCCAATGCCAGCGGCAGCGTCTCCCTGGCCCTCGGCGGCAACGCCTATGCCAGCGGCGGCGGGGCCATAGCCGTCGGTTATGACGTCAATTCGTCCGGTGCCGTATCGGTCGCCCTGGGGCAGTATGTCAACGCCGGAGCGGATCACGCCATGTCGTTGGGTCACGGCGTAGACAATGCCAACCGGCTCATCAACAACACCGCGGATTCGCTGATGGTCGGATTCAATTCGACCGTGCCGACGCTCTACGTCGGTCCGGCGAGCGGGGCGGGAACCGTCGGTCGGGTGGGTATCGGCACGTCTAATCCCGCAGAAGAATTTCACGTCTTCAGTACGACGGATGCGGACTTTCAGCTTCATACCGAAGCGGACGGGGATTTCTCCGGGATTGCCTTGGTGCGGGCACGGACAGGGCCTGCTGCTGTCGTTGACGGGAATACACTCGCAAACATATCCGCGTTTGGCTATGACGGGAGTAGTAACGTCAAGGCTGCACACATCCAGTTTCAAGTTGACGCGGGCACAGGTACGAACGACATGCCCGGACGCATCATCTTCTCGACTACTGCCGATGGAGCATCCGCGGTCACGGAACGCATGCGTATTGATAATGCGGGTTATGTCGGTATCGGCGACTCCGATCCGGCCTCGCTTCTGACCGTCGGCTCGGGCGACCTCTTCCAGGTGAGTTCAAGTGGTGATCTGGTCAGCATCAAGGGCGTTTCCTACGTCTGGCCCGGCGCCAACGCCTCAGGCGTACTCACCAACAACGGCTCGGGCACCCTCTCCTGGGCCGCCCTGCCCGCCGGCGCCTCGCTCTGGGAAACCGGGACTTATGGCACCTATGAGGACGATGACGACGTCGTCATCGGATCGAGCGGGGACGAGACGCTGTCGAACTCCGGCTTCTCCCTATCCGGTGACGACCTGTTCGTGGCCGGCAGCGCCGGCATCGAAGGTAGTGTTTACACCGACGGTTCCTTCATCGCCGGGGCCTCGCTCACCCTCGCTGACGGCTCTATCAGCCAGTCGACCGGTTCTGTCCTGGCCATCAGCCTCGGCGGTGCAGCCGGCGACGATTTCAATGTCGACTCGAACACCTTGGTCGTGGAATCGGACAATAATCGGGTCGGTATCGGTACGTCGACCCCGTCGACCGGACTGCATGTGCTGGCTCCGGCCGTGGCGAGCGCTGCCGAGGAGATTTCCCGGTTCGGGGTGTCCGACAACGGTGCTAATTTCCTCTCGATTCGTAACGATTCGACGGCTGATACAGGCTATGAACCCAAGATTTACTCTTATACTCAGGGGGCTGCCTTACCCCTGACCATCTATACCGATTCCAACGACGATCAGGTGTTCGATCCGCCGATGATGGCGATCGATAGCCGCTCCATCAGTTACCGTCCGCTTTTCGCCCTGCGCGAGAACGGTTCGGATCACGTGATTATGGACGCTTCGGGCGATATCGGCATCGGCGTCACGTCCAATCTTTCCAGATTGACGGTCAAGCAGGCTGCCGATGAGACGATTACCGGCACGACTACCGCCAACAGTACGACCAACATTATCGGTTCGGGGACCTACTTCACCTCGCATCTCGGGGTGGGCGACAGGATATCGCTTTCCTCAGCTCCAGGAACCTATGCCACAGTGACGGCAATTACCGACAATACCACCCTGACGGTAGATACGCCGCTAGGCGACGGTACGTCCCAGACGATTAACGCGAAGCACAGCATACTGCGCGCCGATAATTCGAGCGACGCGGTCAAATTCATCGTTAGCGATCTCGGTAACGTCGGCTTGAGTGACTCCACGCCGACCGAGGAGCTGACTCTGGCTGGAGATTTCCTGGTCACCGGTCACGGCATCATGGGTAATCGGTTCACTTCGGGCGATCTCGGTGAGACGGCATCCGCCTCCCGGGTATTCTGGCTCAGTGAGGAGGTAACGACCGACGGGGTACAGGGCATCCGTTCCTTCATGACGCTCGACCCGCCGGCCGCCGGTTACTCGGTGGTCGCCGGTGAGTTCATCTCTGCCGACGAGGCGGACAACGCCACCAACATCGCCACCTTGGCCGGTGTCGAGACCTTAGTCAGCGCCAAGGGTTCGGCCACCGTAACCGATCTGACAAGCGTCAATGTCAACGTAGCCAATGAGGGCACGGGAACGGTCACCGAGGCCTACGGCGTCCATACCCGGCCCTACATCACCAACACCGGAAATATCTCTACCTATTACGCATTTGCGGTCAATGAAACCACGGACACGGGCGCCGGAAGCATCGGCACCTTCTACGGCCTGGCCATCGACAATCTGGCTACGGCGGCCAGCACCGCCTATCCGATCCGCTACTTCGGTAGCTCTCCGTTCGTCCTCACTTCGGACACACGGCTCGGTATCGGTGACGCCGGTCCGGACGCGCTGATAGACATCGCCAGCACGGCGGCGGTCGACCTGTTCCGGGTGGACGACAACGGCGACGGTGACACCTCTCCGTTCATCATCGACCAGAACGGCAATGTCGGCATCGGCACGACTACACCCAATAACGCGTTACAGGTCGCCGGTCTCATCAACTTCACCACCACTTCCAGGGACGGTACCTATATCGGTTACCAGGCGGGCAACGCTTCCCCTACGGGCAATAACAACACCCTGATCGGTAATCTGGCCGGGACCGCGGTCACTTCCGGCTATGAGAATACGGCCGTAGGTTCCGAGGCGCTGGAGACCAATACCACCGGCTTCTACAACACCGCCGTCGGTTACCGGGCTCTCGAGGCCAATGATGATGGGCGTAACAACACTGCCGTCGGTCGCTACGCCATGAACAGCAATGTCGATTCTTCCGGCAATACGGCGATAGGCGCGGCTTCCTTGGCTTCCAATGACACCGGCGCCAGCAACGTGGCTGTCGGCTACGATGCGGCGCTTCTGAACACCTCCGGATCGGGCAACGTGGCAGTCGGTGTGAGCGCGCTCGGATCCAATACCTCAGGCGGTTCTAATGTCGCCCTCGGCAGCTACGCCCTCTACGACAACACCACTACCGGTTTCAATACCGCGGTCGGCTACCAGGCCCTCTCTAATAGCACGACCGCCAACAACACGGCTATCGGCTATCAGGCCGGAGATACCATCACCACCGGGTCGAACAATACCTTCGTCGGTTATGGAGCCGACGCGTCGGTCAACAGTCTCTCTAACGCCACGGCCATCGGCTATAACGCCACGGTCAGCGCCAGCAATGCGCTCGTCCTCGGTAATGGTGTCGATGTCGGTATCGGTGATTCCACGCCGAACTCCTTGCTGCACCTTTATGGCGACGGCGGCGTCACCGGAGACTATTCGGACTTACTGACTCTAGAGAGCTCGACCGATGACGCGACCGGAATCAGCTTCAATACGACTTTCGAACAATGGTTCCTCGGTCAGAACGGCACCTGCGGCGGCTCATCCGTTGCCGACGACTTCTACCTATGTAACATCGACGATAACGCCATACATTTACTGATCGATGCCGGCACCGGCAACGTCGGCATCGGCGATACCACCCCGGCCAACGGCAGGCTCGAAGTCTCGAACCTGACCAGCGCGGTCGACATCTTCAACCTCTACGACAACACGACCAACGTCTTCACCGTGATCGACGGCGGCAATGTCGGCATCGGCGACGGCAGTCCCGCCGCCCTGCTTACCGTCGGGCCCGGCGACACCTTCATGGTCGATTCCGACGGTGACGTCACCTCGAACTTCACCCAGCTTGACGGTACGGCGACCACCACGACCTCGAGCGGTTCGGTGACCACCCTGGCCGTCGGTTCGACCACCAACTACGACGTCGGCAATTACGTTCGGCTGGTCAATCCGACCGTCAACTGCGCCACCGGCACCCTGACCTGCTACGCCAAGATCACGGGGGTCACGGCCGGCGTCTCCATCGACATCTCTCCGGCGCTCACCGCCGAGAACACCGGCGCGGTGACCGAATGGCATATCCCCGAGGTCGGCGGCACCAACACCGCCTCCACTCTCACCAACCGCTTCGGCCGGGGCTACTTCATCGACGGCATCGTCACCGGCAACGCCTCGACCTACTACACCGACGCAGGAATCTTCGATGCTGCCGGTGGTTCGCTGCTGACTCTCGACAGCAGCGGTGACGTCACCTTCGGCGGCAACGTCGGCATTGGCAACAACTCTCCAGATGCCATCCTCGACATCACATCATCGGCCGCCGCCGACGGTATCTTCATTGACAATACGGCCACAACAGGCGATCCGATTCTGTCGTTCCAGCTGTCGGGTACGAGCTCGATCACCATGGGCATCGACGATTCAGACAGCGACCTGTTCAAGATCTCCGCCGGTAGCGCCCTAGGCACGACCGATAGGATAATCATCGACAGTGTCGGGCAGGTCGGCATTGGCGCGAATCCGCCCTCCATGACGCTCGACATCGAACGGAATTTTTCTGCCAATGTCGGCATCGATATCAACAATCTTGACACATCGACGGGTGACTCGATCATCCGCTTCCTCAACGACAGCACTAACCGGTTCATCATCGGGGTGGATCAGAGCGACTCCAACAAATTCAAGATCGCACAGAGCGGGTTATTGGCAACCAATACCAGAATGACGGTCCAAAGCACTGGTGAGGTCGGCATCGGTGATGACTCTCCGGCTTCGCTCCTCACCGTCGGCTCGGGCGATCTCTTCCAGGTCAATTCCAGCGGTGACGTTATAAGGCTCAAGAACGTCACCTATTCCTGGCCCGGTGCCAATGCCTCGGGCGTACTGACCAATGACGGTTCAGGCAACCTTTCCTGGGCCGCTGTCTCCGGAGGCATCACCCAGGTCGGTTCGATGACTACCTCTCCGGCCTTCGGCGATTCGACCGCCGACGATGATTGGTTCGGTCTCGGCGCCTCGGCTGGACGGATTGAGTTCGACAATCAGGCCACGGACGAGGTGAACATCATGGACGCCCGGGTCGGTATCGGTACGGACACTCCGAATAATCTTCTCCAGGTGTCCGGTTACCTGGATTTCGATGACACGCTGCACGGCACATATTTCGGCATGAATGCGGGCAGCAACCACACCACGGGCGATGACTATGTCACGGCAATAGGTTATTACGCGGGATATTCCCTCAACGGCACCGGCACGGTCTATGCCGTGATGGTCGGCTCCAGAGCCGGTCAGTCGGCGACCAACGCCGACTTCGCCACGCTTGTTGGGCATGGCGCCGGAGATAGCATCACGACCGCCACCTATAATACGGCCATCGGTTACTCCGCCCTGCAATACAATACGACAGGCACGAACAATACGGCGGTCGGTGCTTCGGCCGGATATTATGTTTCCGGAACCAATAACACCGCCGTCGGTCAGAATGCCCTGCAATCCAATTTGACGGGAACGGCGGACTACAATACTGCCGTGGGCGTAAACGGCTGCGGGGGCACCACAGGCGATTACAACACATGTTTCGGTTACTATGCGGGTTCCCTCCTGGGGGCGGCCACCGGTAATACGTTCGTCGGCGCCAGTACGGGTGCGACCGTCAGTGACCTGACCAATGCCACCGCTATCGGATACAGCACGACGATCTCGGTTTCCAATGGCATGAATCTGGGAAGCGGTTCGGTCACCGTAGGCATCAACCAGCCAAGCCCCAATCAAGGCAGGCTTGAGATCAAGGGCGGCACGGTCTGCGTCGACACTAACAGCGACAACAACGCCACTTCCTGTCTCGCTTCCGAATCGGACGCCCGGCTCAAGACCAACGTCGTCACCATCACCGGAGCCCTCGACAAGATTCTGCGGCTGCGCGGCGTGGAGTTCGACTGGGATATAGAGAATCCGGAGATAGTCACCCGGTATCCGCTCATCACCCGCTTCGCCGAACAGCCCCATTCTCTCGGTATCATCGCCCAGGAGGCGCAGGAGGTCCTGCCGGAGACGATCATGCTCGAGACGCTGGAGGGAGGCTTCCTCCAACTCGATTACGACATGTTCATCCCGGTCCTGCTGGAGGCAATCAAGGAGATGAACTTCAAGATCGAGGAATTGACTGTCGGCTCTGAGGCTGGGCTGCTCTCCGGAGAGACGGCGATGGTCGACCTCGAAGGAAGGCCGCTCATCGGCGTGAGGTCGCTTGAGGGAGAGAACGCCCTGTGGTCGATCGACAGCGAGGGTCATCTGGCGACACAGACGGTCGAGGCCGCCTCCATCACCACCGAGGAGGTGGCGGTCAAGGTGACCGACGAGCGGCAGGTGATCGGCCGGGCCATGGTCTATGCCGGTACCGCGGCTGCGGTGGTGGAGAATGAGGCGGTCCGTGAGGACTCGGAGATATTCGTCACCTTCAAGGGAAATCCACGCGGTGCCTGGTGGCTGTCGGAACAGCATGACGGCATGTTCATCGTGCAGCTGGAGAATGAAGCGCCAGAGGATATAGAGTTCAGCTACTGGGTGGTCGGCGTGGTCGATGAACGGACGCCGGAGGAAGAGGTAACGGAGGAGCCTCCTGTTGAGGAACCGCCGGCCGAGGAACCGCCAGCCGAAGAACCCGCTGCTGAAGAACCGCCGGCCGAGGAACCTCCGGTCGAAGAGCCTGTCGCCGAAGAACCCGCTGCTGAAGAACCGCCCGCTGAAGAACCTCCGGTTGAGGAACCACCGGCCGAAGAGTCACCACCCCAAGAACCGTCGCCTGAAGAACCGACTGTCGAGCAGCCACCGCCTGAAGAGTCTCCGACCTGATTATCAGACGCCTGATAGAAAAAAAGACCGCCTCAGATGAGGCGGTTTTCATCACATCACATCGATTCCTACCGGTCTTTACCGTGATTCATTCTCCGGGAACTACCTGGATGAAGTCCGGCATGACGCACGGATAGTCATCGATGATGCAGTCCTGGTTGCAGCAGAAGGCCCGCTTGTCGGTGTCCGTGAAGGACAGCGTCATGTTGCCGATCGGGTACATCACGGCCGCCGGGTCCTGGACGTGGGCTATACCGATGAAGTGTCCGATCTCATGCAGGACGACCGAAGAGAGGATCGGTACGTAGAGCGGCTTGGCCTCCGGGTTGATCGGCCCGTATTCCTCGTCTCGGCCGAGGACCAGGACCTGTCCCGCGGGCTCGCCGGTATCGTCTTCCGGCGGTATCTCGGTGATGATCGCCGGGATGTCCCGGGCCTCGAACAGCTCCTGGGGCGGCAGGTTGAAGACGAAGATGAGGATATCGTTGCGCGGCCCGTAGCCCACGAGCACGCCCCGGCCGCCGTAGTCCCTGGCCGAGATGTCGGCCAGGTAACGGTAGTGCTCGTCGTCCGGGGATTCGATGCGGTAGATGACGCTCACGCCGTCATCGAGGTCGTCGACCGCGAAACCGTCGGTATCACGGTACCGGCCCCGGTAGATGAGCAGGTCCTTGCCGAGCACCTCCTGACCGAGCGAGTTGACCTCGCCGATCATCCGGATGATTCCTGCCTCCTCGTCGGCGGTGTAGTTGTCGTCGACGTAGATATCACGCGGGAAGTCGATCGGGCCGCAGGCCAGCAGAGGCGCCGTCAGGATCACCAGGTATAGGACGCGCGCAGCCATAGCTGACCCCCTTTCAGCGCCTCATCATAGATGGGTCGGGCGAAGTCGGCGTAGACCGGGATGACGTGATTGGGGTCGGGCAGGAACAGTCGCCAGTCCAGACCCACCGACCAGGCGTCCTTGATCCGGACATCCACGCCGGCACCCAGGGTCAGGTCGAGGCTGCGGGAGACCCGCGAGCAGGAGACCGGCGAGAAGGCGTTCCAGAAGATCCCCGGATCGATCAGATGGACCCGGACCGGACCGATCTTCAGCACGTCGATGATCAGGTTCAGCCCGAAGCCGTGCGGTATGACGGCATTGAGCTCGAGGCCGAGCGGCGTGTACTGCGGTGACCTGACCCGGCCGGCGAGATACAGCATGAACGGTCCGGTGGAATGGTCCACCTCGAGATCGGTGAAGGCCAGGATGAGCGGTCCGCCGAGACCGGCGATCGCTTCTACCTCGAGTTTACCTTCCAGCAGAGCCGCCTCGGCGGAGGCGGGCACAGCCCAAATCACTCCGATAAGCACGATCAGTCCCAGGATTCGGCTCCTCATGTTCGCTCCTTGCGATGGGATACCATATAAAGAACACCATTTCCATCTAATCGCAGGACACGGGCAATGGTCAAATGAGGCCGGGTCGGTACGACCTATTTAAGCTCCTGTGTATAACTCCATGTGGATAATTTTGCTATAATAAGTCCAGCTTCTCCGTTCCAAGCCTGGACGGAAGATTAACGTATTCATCATTAATCAGTTCCTATGGAATCGATGAGTCAGTTCGTGGTGGAAGAGGCAGCAGCCGGTCCTGGTCCGGAATCGGCAGCCCCGCCCGCCGCACCCAAGGTGGTCCGTCTGTGTGACGGGATCATCCGCTGGTCAATCTATGTCATGGCGGCCGTGTTGCCGCTGTTCTTCCTGCCCTGGACGATCGAGGTGGTCGAGCTCAATAAGCAGCTGCTGCTGCTGATCGGAGCCAGCGTCACCGGCATCGCCTGGTTGGGTAAGATGCTCGCCGAGAGGAAGTTCGAGTACCGGAGGTCCGTGGTGAACCTGATGGTGGTGCTGTTCCTGGCGGTCTATGCCCTGAGCGCCTGGAGTTCGAGCAGCGGGTACATGAGCGTGATGGGGGATTTCGGTCAGGAAAAGGCCGGATTGATAACGGTGGTCTCGTTCGTGGTCCTCTATTTCGTGATCGCCAACAACGTCCGGACGATGAGGACGCTGCATTGCGTGATCAAGTCGATCATGATCGGCGGTTTCGTCGCCGCCGTCTACGCGCTGCTGCAGGGATTCGGCGTGCATATCCTGCCCTTCGCCTTCAGTAAGACCCCATCGTTCAATACCGTAGGTACGGCGGCGGCTCTCGGTGTCTACCTGGCCTTCATCACGACGATGGCCGGCGGACTGCTGCTGGCCGGCCACGCCGGTCCGGCGGAAGGGGGCAAGAAGAAACGGATCTGCCGGATCGCCTACAACGTGATGCTGGTGCTGACCGCGGTCATCTCGCTCTTCCTGATCGCCGCGCTTGATTTCTGGCCGCTGACGCTGTCACTCCTGGTGTCGGCCGCACTGCTGATCGGCTTCGCTTTCGTCCATGCCAAGAGCGTCAAGGGCATCTCCGGAGTGCTGCTGCCGATAGCCGCGGTGATCATCGCCGTACTGCTCCTGATCTTCCGCTTCCCGGTCAACCTGGGCTTCCCGGCGGAGGTGATGCCGTCGATGAAGGCCACGGCCGACATCACCATGAAGACCCTGCGGGAGGCGCCGCTTCTGGGATCCGGTCCCGGCACCTTCCTGTTCGATTACGCCAAATTCCGGGCACCTGAGGTCAACATGACCGCGTTCTGGAACGTCCGTTTCGACCGCGGCGCTTCCCGGTTCCTGACGCTGCTGGCCACCATCGGCCTGTTCGGAGCGCTGTCCTGGCTGATGATGTCCCTGTTCCTGTTGGTCTCGTCGGGGCGCAAGCTGTTCAAGAGCGACGAGAAGACCTGGCACATACTGATCGGCATATTCTCGGCCTGGTTCCTGCTGGTCTTCTCCAAGTTCCTCTACAGTTCGACTTTGACGCTGGAACTGATGTTCTGGGTGACCATGGCCCTGCTGGTGGTGGTGCACCGCAAGGACTTCTATTCAGTCAAGTTCGAGAATTCGCCGCGGGCGGCGATGATCCTGTCGTTCGTCTTCATCCTGACGATAGTCTTCGTGCTGTCAGGCCTGTTCGTGGAGGGTCAGCGGTATGCCGCGGAGACCGCCTATGCCAAGGCGATCCGCATCGACCGGGCCGGCGGTCAGGCCGATGAGGTGATCGATAACCTGATCAGAGCGGCTAACTGGAACCCCCGCAACGACGTCTATGTGCGCAACCTGGCCTTAGCCCTGCTGCTGAAGGCCGACATGGAATTCAGCACTCCGGTGACGCTGGAGCGGGGCGAAGAGGAGTCGGATGAGGATTATAACGCCCGGCTTCAGGCGGCCCAGCAGGACAAGCTGCGGCAGGCCACCAATCTGACCGCCTCGGCGGTCAACACCGCCAACCGGGCCACGGAAATCAGTGATGGCAACGTCGCTAACTGGTCGGTACTGGCCTCGATCTATCAGGGGCTGATGGGTATCACCCAGGGCGCCGACGAGTGGGCGGTCAGGTCGTATGAGAAGGCGATAGAGCTCGAACCGGCCAACCCGACGCTGCACACCGAACTGGGCAAGGTCTACATCTACCAGAGCGATGTCGCCGCCCAGCAGATGCAGACCGAGGACGAGGAGGCCAAGACGGCGGCTGAGGAGAGGCGGAATGAGCTGCTCAACAAGGCTGTCGACGCCTTCAACAAGGCGATCGAGCTCAAGTCTGATTTCGCCCCGGCCCACTTCAACCTGGCCCTGGCCTTCGACCGCCAAGGCAAGCTGAAGGAGGCGATCGCCAAGATGGAGGCGGTGGTCGGACTGGAGCCGCGCGACGTCGGCGTCGGTTTCCAGCTGTCGCTGCTCTATTTCCGTGACGACCAGAAGGAGAACGCCATCGGTCTGATGGAGGCAGTGGTCCAGCTGTCGCCCAACTTCTCCAACGCTCGCTGGTATCTGGCGGCGATGTATGAGGACGCCGGACGGCTCGACGAGGCGATCGTCCAGATCGAGAAGGTCAAGGAACTCAATCCGAACAACGACCTGGTCGTCCGTAAGCTGGACGAGTTGAAGAAACGGAAGGAGGCTCCGCCGCCGCCCGAGGAAGGCCTGCCGCCGCCGGTCGAACAGCCGGTCCAGAACCCCAACGAGCCGGGAGTCCAGCCGTAACGGCGGATAGGCACGTAAGGACACGCAAAAACGCGACCGCTTCACGCGGTCGCGTTTGATTGAGAGACGTACCGTCTCAGGAAGTGGAGGCTCACCCTCCAGAGGTCAGGCCGAACTGGTCGCTCTTGGCCGGCTTCTGGCCGCTGTTGCCGCCGAGACCGGTCACGGCCTCCGGACTTGAGACCTGCTGGGATGAGATCAGGACGTTCCGCAGCTGATCCATCAGCGTCGACATGCCGGACGGCGAATGGGGCAACATGATGGTGTTGAGGTTCGACTCCTCGCCGAGCTTGTTGAGCATGTCGAAGTACTGGGTGAGGAGGATGAGGAGCATCGCCTCGTTGGCGGTGGCCCCGTCCATCGCCTCACGCAGGTCGTTCATCGAGGCGCGTAGCCCGTCGATGATCGCCTTGCGTTGTTCGGCGATACCTTCGCCCTGCAGCTTCTTGCTCTCGGCCTCGGCCTGGGCGGCCTTGACCTTGAGGATGCGCTCGGCCTCGCCCTTCTCCTCGGCAGCGACGCGCAGGCGCTGCTGCTCGTTGATCTCGTTCATCGCATCCTTGACCTTGGCGTCGGGGTCGATGTCCGTGACCAGGGCCTTGACGATGCCGTAGCCGTAGTCGTCCATGGTCTCGGAGAGCTCGGTCTTCACGGCGTCGGCCACGTCGTCCTTCTTCTCGAAGACGTCGTCCAGCTTCATCTTGGGGACGCAGGCGCGGACGACGTCGAAGACGTAGGACTCGATTTGAGCGTCGGGTTTGCTGAGCTTGTAGAACGCGTCCTTGACCTTCTCCGGCAGGACGAAGTACTGGACCGCGACCTTGACGTTGACGAAGACGTTGTCCTTGGTCTTGGTCTCCACGGGTACGGTGAGCTGCTGTACCCGCAGGCTGACCCGGCCGGCCACCGAATCGATGATCGGGATCTTCAGGTTGAGTCCGGCACCCGACACCTTGACGAACTTACCGAAGCGCTGGACGACCGCCGCGGTCTGCTGCTTGACCGTGAAGAACGTACCGAAGATCATCACCAGCAGGAGAATCAGGCCGACGCCACCGCCGCCGCCGACCAGGACCCAGAACAGGACGGGCGATGTTTCCATCATAGGACACCTCCAGTTTTCAATGGACTGTCGCGAAAAACGGGTCTTTCCGGCACTATGCCGGTTGCCGCCTGCTTAGCACCATTGATCCGAAGTGTCAACCTGGCGGAAGAGATTGACATGACGGCGGCCTTCGGATAGCATTGATGTCGTCATGGGCCGCTAGCTCATTTGGTAGAGCACTTCCATGGCATGGAAGGGGTGAAGGGTTCGAATCCCTTGCGGTCCACCAACCCGTGGTGCCCGATAACGTCGGGCGGTACGGGTTGGTGTTAAAAAGTTAGACAGTATGGGGATTCGAAGGGCGCGAGCTGGCGCAGCGTCCGGTGCGCAGCGCCCCGGACCCCGAGTCGGAGCGGGGGGAATCCCTTGCGGTCCACTAACCCTGGGGACCTATGGTAATGGGTATCCAGGGGTGGTGAAGATGCCTCGCCCTTAGGGTGGGGCATTCGTTTATCTGATATATATGAGCCTTCAAGTGGGCATCGTCGGCTTGCCGAATGTCGGCAAATCGACCCTGTTCAAGGCCCTCACCAAGAAACAGGTGGATTGCGCCAATTTCCCGTTCTGCACCATCGAGCCGAACGTGGGCGTGGTTGCCGTACCCGATGACCGGCTTGAGGCGCTGGCCGCGAGATCGGGTCCGGAGAAGGTCATTCCGACGACCGTGGAATTCGTGGACATCGCCGGCCTGGTCGCCGGGGCGGCCAAGGGCGAGGGTCTCGGCAACAGGTTCCTGTCGCACATCAGGATGGTCGACGCCATCATCGAGGTGGCACGGGCCTTCGAGGACGAGGATATCGTACATGTGTCAGGCAGGATCGACCCCGCTTCGGATGTGATGACCATCGGTCTGGAGCTGGCCTATGCCGATTTGGAGGTCGTGGAGAAGAGGAAAGAGGCGCTGGAGCGGTCGCTGAAGGCCGGGCGGGAGCGCCTGGCGGAACTGGAGCTGGAGGCGATCAACAAGGTCCTGGTTCTGTTGGCCGCCGGACGTCCGGCGCGAGAGGCCGCGCTGTCGGCCGATGAGCTGAAGGCGATCAAGGGCCTGCAGCTCCTGACGATGAAACCCCACCTGTTCGTCCTCAACGTCGATGAGGGGCAATTGAAGTCCGGAGCCCGGCTGGCCGGCGTACCGGAAGAGCTGCAGATACCGCTGTGCGTCAAGCTGGAAGAGGAGATCGCCGGGCTTCCGGAGGGCGAAGTCCAGGAGTACCTGAACGGTTTGGGTCTGGAGATGACCGGCCTGGACCGGCTGATCGGCTCAAGTTATCGGCTGCTGGGACTGATCACCTTCTTCACCTCCGGACCGAAAGAGACGCGGGCCTGGACGGTATGCCGGGGGACCAAGGCGCCACAGGCCGCTGGGACGATACATTCGGATTTCGAGAAGGGTTTCATCCGTGTCGAGGTGACCGACTGGCAGGATTTTGCCGAGCTCGGGGAGGTCGGAGCCCGTGATGCCGGCAAGATGCGCCTGGAAGGCAAGGATTACGTCATCCGCGACGGCGACGTCTGTTATTTCCGCGTCAGCACCTGATTCTGAGCCTCCGGTAAGAGCGAAAAAAGGTCCGACGAAGGACCTTTTTAGGTTCATCTCATGAGTCGGAACGGCCGGAGGGCGGCGTCATTTGAGCCGCAGCTTGATTATCTCCCTCCAGACCCGCTGGTCATTCCGACCGTACTGCAGACCCCCGTTCTTGGTCTCGCGCGCTCCCAGGCGGTTCAGGATGAACGACGGCAGCAGCGATTCTGATTCGAAACCGAGGTCGGCGATCTCCTTCAGGGAGACGCCATGCTTCTCGAGGCCCACGATGTAGACAGGCAGAGCCAGCACCAGGATACCCTCGGGTTTCATCACCTGATGCATCGACGCCAGCGCCTCCTGGTACAGTCCGGTCAGTTCATGAAGCGCCTTCTGGGCCTCGCCCCGGCTTTCCCGACCCGAGCGGGGCGGTCCCAGGTAAGGTTCGGTGACCACGGCGTCGACGCTGCCCGGGGCCAGTTCCTGATTGAGCTTCCGGGCGTCCCGTCGCTTGAGGTCAATCGAGACCCGTTCGACCCCCCGCAGCTGCTTGGCCGAGATCCAGTCGATATTGGCCTGGGTGCTCTTGACCGCCTCCTCGGAGATGTCACTGCCGATCAGGTCGGTGAAGCCGATCTGTAGCGCCTCGGTCAGCACCGTACCCGAGCCACAGAACGGATCCATCAGGGTGGCCGTGACCGGTACGCCGGTGATGTTGATCATGATCCGCGCCAGTTTCGGCGGCAGCATCCCCTGGACCTCGTCCCGGGCCGGGCGGCCGTAGTCGAGCCGGGAGAACTGTTCGAACGGCTGGACTATCCGGGTCTCCCCGAGAAGCATGGTATCCCCCTTGGTCAGGATGACGAATTCGGCCCCCTCCTGGATGAGCTTGTTCTTGTCCACGGTGACCGAACTCAGGGCGTGACCGGTCTGGGGCTTGACCCAGCGGGAGGCGATACCCTTTTCCTTGAGACGCTTCTTGACCTCCATCCCCACCTTTTTCATCTGGCCGGCGATACGGGCTGCCTGGCTGGCCGGTTTGGTCTGTTCCAGGGCATAGACGCTCAGGCCAAAGGTCACCTTACCTCCGTTATTTGCCGCCCGATCGGTCAGGTTCTGGGAGATGTGGGATATCAGGACCTCTTCCGATATCTCCATCTCATCCTCGTAGAGTCGACCGATCTTGACCGTACCGCCCAGACGGTCCATCAGCGCCGCCGGCTCGATTCCCTCGGCCATCTCGACCACCAGAGCCTGTTTATAGACGTCAGATACCGTGAAATTACGGCCCTGAAGCAGGGCCAACAGTTCGGCGGCCGATAGCGCCGGATTGGAACCGAGGATGAAGAAATGCCTCATATGGGATCGTCAGTGGAGCCTCCTCAGGAAGCCTTCAGACCACATTCTACATCGATTGGCGGCCTAATGATAGGCCTTTGTAGGGTCGAAGGGCTACACCCTTGCTTTTACGGCCCCCGCATGCTAAGGTTGGCACCGAAGGCGCCGCTTAAGGCGCCACGTCATGACCTTTCTTCCATGACCCGGCAATGGTCCGGGTCCGCGCGAACAGCGCGAGAAAGGCCGTCTATGGGCAAGAAGTACGAGATCTTATACATCATTCCCGGCAAGTATACCGACGAGGAGATCGGCGCCATCACCGAGAAGGTGAAGGGTATCCTCACCGAGGCCGGGGCTAGCGTCGCGGAGACGCATCATCTCGGCAAGCGCAAGCTGGCCTATCCGATCAAGCACGTCCGTCACGGCAATTACGTGCTGTCCTATTTCGAGGCGGAGACGGATATCATCAGTAAGATCAACGCCACGCTCCGATTGACCGGTGAGGTGCTGCGCCATCTGATCGTGGAGCGGGATCCGCGCATAACCGAACTGCCGAGTTTCGCCGAGGCGGAGTGGCCGGTCGAACGTGAACGCGTCAGACGCCCCAGGCCAGAGCTCAAACCGCAGGAGGCTCCGGGCAAGAAGGAGGCGGTCTCCATCGAGGAGCTGGACAAGAAGCTGGAGGAGATCCTGACCGAAGAAGTCAAGTGATGTCCGGGCAGCGGGCATTGGACCATCATCAAACCTAACGTACGTGCTATGAACCTCAATCGCGCGATGATCATCGGCAACCTCACCCGCGACCCGGAGGTGCGGACCACCCCCAACGGACAGACCGTGGCCTCATTCGGCGTCGCCACCAATCACAGCTGGACTGACCAGACCGGTCAGAGGCAGGAGAGGACCGAATTCCATAATATCGTCGCCTGGGGCAAATTGGCCGAGATATGCGGCCAATACCTGGGAAAGGGACGCAAGGTATATATCGAAGGCCGCCTGCAGACCCGGGAATGGGAAGGCCAGGACGGGGCCAGGAGGAACCGGACAGAGATAATCGCTGAGAACATGATCATGCTTGACCGCGGCAACGCCGCCGGGGCCGCACCGGCGACCGCGTCGGCCGCCCGGACTCCGGAACAGCCGGCCGATGTCCAGGGTGAAGACGAGATCAAGGTCGAGGACATACCTTTCTGAGCATATGATGAGACGAAGAAAGAAGCGGAATGAGAACGTCAAGCGTTACTGCCACTTCTGCGTGCATAACGTCGAGGTGATCGATTACAAGGATTGGTCACTGTTACGTCGGTTCACCTCTTCCTACGGGAAGATCGTACCGCGGCGCCGCAGCGGCGTCTGTGCCAAACATCAGAAGGTGGTGGCGGCGGCGATCAAGCGCGCCCGGATCGTGGCGCTCCTGCCGTTCGTCGTAAGGTGACCTTGGCGCCTATTCTCCTGAAACCGGCCCCGTACCTTACGGTGCGGGGCTTTCGGTAGACGTATATGGGAGACGGAAACGAGTACAGATCGGACAAAGGACGGAGATCAAAGCTCGAACGGCGCGCCAGGATAATCGGGGCGATACGTGATTTCTTCCGCCGTCGCGAGTTCCTTGAGGTGGAGACACCGATCCTGGTGCCGAGTCCGGGCATGGAGCCGCATCTCGGCCATTTCCGGACCGCCCTTCGGGATAAGGACGGTCGGGATCTCCCGGCCTATCTCATAACCTCTCCGGAGTACGCCATGAAGCGTCTCCTGGCAGCGGGTCACTCCCGCGTCTTCGAGATCACCAGATGTTTCCGTAATGACGAGCCCTGGGACGGTAGCCACAATCCGGAATTCACCATGATCGAGTGGTACCGGACCGGAGTCGACTACCGGACCATCATGCGAGATACCGAGGAGATGGTGTCCGAGGTCGCCATTCGGACGGTCGGTCGGGCCGACCTGGCCTATCGGGGCAAGCCGATCGACCTCACTCCCCCATGGCCGCGTCTCTCCGTCGCCGAGGCGTTCGACCGTCATGCCGGCATCGATCTGCTGTCCGGCATCGATGACCCGGAGGCTTTCGCCGCCGCCGCCCGGACCGAGGGCATCGAGGTCGGCCCCGACGACGGCTTCGACGACGTCTTCTTCAAGGTGTTCCTGCACGACATCGAGCCGCATCTGGGACAGGGGCGGCCGGCCATCCTTCATGACTACCCCCGCTCCATGGCTGCCTTGGCACGCCTGAAACCGGGCGAGCCCCGACTGGCCGAGCGTTTCGAGGTCTATTGTGCCGGCCTGGAGTTGGCCAACGCCTTTTCCGAACTGAACGATCCCGAGGAGCAGGAACGGCGTCTCGTGCAGGAGCGGGAAGAGCGGCGTCGGGCCGGCAAGGATACCCCGCCGCTGGACCGCGCTTTCCTGGAGGCGGTAGGTTCGATGCCGGATGCGGCCGGTATTGCCCTGGGCGTGGACCGTCTGGTAATGTTGCTCACGGACGCCCCCAGCATCAGGGACGTATTGTTTTTTCCCGCGGGAGAGCTCTTCGGCGCGACCTCCGGGGAAGGAGCGACGAATTAACCGTTGGATTATGGCCGATACCACCTCACTCAAGAAGGACGTGTTCATCATCTTCAAGGACGCCGTCTATCAGGTCGTCGATTTCCAGCACGTCAATCCGGGCAAGGGCAGCGCTTTCATCCGCACCAAACTCCGCAACGTCCAGAGCGGCAAGGTCCTCGACAATACCTTCAAGGCCGGTGAGGCGATCGAACTGGCCGAACTGGAGAGGAAGACGGTCCAGTATCTCTATAGGGACGATTCGGGATTCCATTTCATGGACAACGAGACCTTCGAACAGCTCGGCATCTCCGCCGAACTAATCGGGGATAAGGGCGGTTATCTGACCGAGGGTCAGGAGGTCATCGTGCTGTTCCATGAGGGTTCACCCCTCTCCGTCGATCTGCCCAAGAAACTGACGCTGAAGGTCACGGAAGCGATGCCGGCAGTGAAAGGCGATACCGCTTCCGGCAACGTCAAGAAGGAAGTGACGCTCGAGACCGGGATGAAGATTGACGTGCCGCTGTTCATCGAGCAGGGAGACGAGGTCATCATCAATACGGAGAGCGGCCTGTACGTGGAGAGGGCGAAATGACCACAAAAGGTGCGGCCGACCGTCCGGGCGGCGACCTCATCCGGATATTACCGTTCTTCTTCTAGGACCGACCAAAAGCGTCCCCTACGGGGACGCTTTTATCGTCTGCCCAAAACGCCGGCCGGGCGGCCGGCGTTTTATCGGTCTAAGCCGGGGTTCTCTCCGGCGCCATCTTGGCCGTCTCCGCCTCGCGTACTGTCTTGATGATGGTCTGGCGGAGTTCCTTCATGAGTTTCTTCTCGTCCCGCAGGAAGAGCCGGGCATTCTCCCGTCCTACTCCCAGCTTCACTTCCCCGCAGGAATAGCTGTTTCCGCTCTTGGTGATCGTCCCGGTCTGGACTCCGAGATCGATGAGGTCGCCCGCCACCGAGATGCCCTCGTTATACATGATATCGAACTGGCAGGTACGGAACGGCGGCGCCACCTTATTCTTGACCACCTTCACTTTCACCTGATTGCCGATGACCTTGTCGTTCTGCTTGATCTGGGCCGAGCGCCGCACTTCGATGCGCAGCGACGAGTAGAATTTCAGCGCCGTACCGCCGGTCGTCGTCTCCGGATTCCCGAAGATGATGCCGATCTTCTGGCGTATCTGGTTGATGAAGATGACCGTGGTCTTGGTCTTGGAGACGATACCGGTCAGTTTGCGGAGCGCCTGACTCATCAGTCGGGCCTGCAGACCCATGTGCTGGTCGCCCATGTCACCTTCGATCTCCGCTTTGGGTACGAGCGCTGCCACGGAATCGACCACCACCACATCGACGGCGCCGGAACGTACCAGCGTCTCGACGATCTCCAGCGCCTGTTCGCCGGTGTCGGGTTGGGAGATCAGCAGGTCCTTGACGTTGACGCCGATCTTGGCCGCATAGGCCGGATCGAGGGCGTGTTCCGCGTCGACGAAGGCCGCCGTACCGCCGAGTTTCTGGACCTCGGCTACGATATGCTGGGCCAGCGTCGTCTTACCGGAAGATTCCGGACCGTATATCTCGACGATCCTGCCACGAGGCACTCCGCCCACTCCGAGCGCCAGGTCGAGCGACAGGCAGCCGGTCGGGATGACTTCGATGTCCTTACGTTTGGCTTCTCCGAGCTTCATGATCGATCCTTCGCCGAAACGTTGACGGATCTGTTCGATCGCGTCTCCCACTGCCCGCGATCGTCCGTCCTGCTGCGCTTCCGCCTCTTTGGCGGGAGCTTTAGGTTTGGCCTGTTTATTCGTGTTCGCCATAGTGCGTTATTGAGAATGACTTAACGGTCGTCATATAACCGCTTTACGCGGTTCGGGCAAGTGCCCGCGTCACAACCCCCCCTCCCGGACGTCCTTCAGCGAAGCTGTCGGACGGTCTGAGGGCCGGACGATCACGCGGCGCGTGATGACCATCTCTTTGCTGTGTTTCTTGGTGCCGACGACCTTGATCACGTTAAGGCCGGTCTGCAGCTCCAGCGTGTCGGTGAAGTTACCCCCCTCATCCGTCGGTACCATCTTGCCGTTGATGTGAAGCACCACCTCACGCTCCGTCTTACCCTCGACCATCACGCTGTTGTCAGCAGTGACATATCCGTCGCGAGGGTTATAGAGGGAGATCTCCGGCGGCGCGACGATATCCTTGACGGCGGAGACCAGGTAGACGCCCAGACCGCAGACCGCGAACAGGATGAGGGCCCGCTGGATGAGTTTGGGTGTCACCAGCAGATGCTTGGTCGGGACGGACGTCCGAGGGTGCTTCCGGCGCGATTCCGGACCGAAATCGCCGCTCTCCTCAGGATGGTGCACCTGTCTCAGCCGCGCCAGCGTTCCGGCCACTACCGCATCATCCACCCCTAGGAAACGGGCATAGGTCTTGAGGTAGATCCGGGTATAGACGTCGTTAGGTAGACGATGCAGGTCCTGTTCCTCGAGTGTCACCAGGTACTTGAGCGGCAAACCGGTCTGTTGGGCCACCTTCTCCCGAGACAGGCCGAACTCCTCGCGCCTGGTGCGCAGGAGTGTCCCGATATCGGTCGCTGTCCTGTCTTGTGTCGTCACCGGAGTCATGTATCAGTCCTCTTCATAGGGTCCCTCCAGATCCTCTTCCGCCAGGGCGGAGACCAGGATCTCCCTGGGTTTGGCGCCGTGTCCCGGTCCTATGATACCCCTTTCTTCAAGCAGATCCAAGAGGCGGGCCGCCCGGGCGTAGCCCACCTTGAGGCGTCTTTGGAGATACGAAGCCGAGGCCTTACCGGCCCGGACTACCGTCTCTTTGGCCTCGTCATAGAGCTCGTCGTCGCCATCGTCGCCGAAGCCGAATCCGTGATCCGCCCCGTGACCCTTTTCCGTTATCCCCTCCTCGTAGTCGACCGGCACCTCGAGCCGGTCGGTGATATGACCGACGACTTTCTTGATATCACGGTCACCGACATAGCAGCATTGGATACGTTTGGGTTTGGACAGGTCCGAGGAGAGGAACAGCATATCCCCGCGGCCGACCAGTTTCTCGGCTCCTTGCATGTCGATGATGGTCCGTGAGTCCGTCGAGGAAGCTACAGAGAAGGCGATGCGCGTGGTGATATTGGCCTTGATCAGTCCGGTGATGACATCGACTGACGGACGCTGAGTCGCCACCACCAGATGTATGCCGACGGCCCGGGCCATCTGAGCCAGCCTGATGATGGCGGCTTCCACCTCCGCCGCCGCCGCAGTCATCAGATCGGCCAGCTCGTCCACCACGATGACCAGGTAAGGTAGGCGTTCATCGGCGTGCTCGTTGTAGGAATCTATATCACGACGACCCGATTTGGAGAGGAGTTCGAAGCGCCGGTCCATCTCACCGATGGCCCACTTCAGGGCGTTGATCGTCTTGGGTATCTCGGTGATGGCCGGAGTCAGGAGGTGGGGGATGCCGTTGTAGACAGGCAGCTCCACGCGCTTGGGGTCGACCAGCATCAGCTTCAGCTCATCCGGGCCGTTCTGGAAGAGCAGGGAGATGATGATCGAGTTCAGGCAGACGGTCTTGCCGGATCCGGTGGCACCGGCCACCAGCATATGGGGCGCCTTGCCGAGATCGGTGATCCAGGGCCGACCGGCCACGTCCTTACCCAGACAGACCGTCAGGTTGGTCTTGCGTTTCTTGAACTGGGACGATTCCAGCACCTCCCGCAGTCCGACTATCGCCACTGCCTGATTGGGCACCTCGATGCCGACCAGCGAACGGCCGGGTATCGGCGCTTCGATGCGGATGGGGTGGGCAGCCAGGGCCAGGGCCAGGTCATTGGACAGCGATGTGATGCGGGATAGTTTGACCCCATCGGCCGGTTTCAGGGTGAATTGGGTGACCGTGGGGCCGACGCTGATCTCCCCCATCTCCACCGGTATGCCGAAGTTCTCCAACGTCTTCTGAATGACCATCATCCGGCCGTGGATATCCCCGGAGGTGGGTTTGGTCCGCTGGTTCTCGAGTAGATCGAGCGGCAGAGGTATCGCCCGCGACCGCTTCTTCTTGATCGCGGCATCGAGTGCCGCCGCTTCGGCGGAGCGTTCGTCGGCCGCGGACAGGGCAGCCGGCAGGTCGGCGCCATCCAGTTCGCGTTTCCGGAAATCCGAACCCTCCGCATCCTCCTCTTCCTCTGCCCCGCCTTCTTCGTCATTCCCATCCGAGTCATCGGCTTTTCCGCCACCGCCGCCCTTCGTCAGGATATCCTGCAGCCGGTAGCGTAAACCGACCGTCTTGACGGCCAGATCGTGCAGGGAAAGGTTGAGTATCAACATGGCAGCGATCAGGGTCATCGCCAGGAGAACCGCCCCGCCGCCCCAGGCACCGATCGCGGAGACCAGGGGATAGCTCAACAGCAACCCGGTGTAGCCTCCGGCACCGCCGAGGTTGTCCACGTACAGACCGGCCTCATTGCCGGATAGCATGGTCACGTTGAGGAAGCCGCCCAGTCCGATGAACAGCAGGAATACGCCCAGGGCGGTGGCCGGACCGGCCTGCAGCCTTTCCGGGAAGGTCAGGCGCACGGCGATGCCGGCCAACACGAGCGGGAACAGGAATCTGGTCAGGCCGAGCAGGACCGCCAGGGAAGAATCGATCGAGCGGCCGCCGGGTCCGGCCAGGCCGAACAGGGACAGGAAGGATACGAAAGCCAGTACCGCCAGGCATAGGGCGATAAGTTCCCTCTTGGTGCGCGGATCGAGCGCCGGCACATCGCTGTTTTTCCGTTTGCTGGCCGGTTTTTTCCGGTTACGTCGTCTGGCCATATTCAAGAGGTCTTCCTTACGGAATCCGAGGTCAGCATACCATTTACCTATTTAAAAACCAACGTGTCCGGAGGTCAAAAAATACGCCAGCCGGAAGGGTTGCGGGTCCGGAACAAGCGTTCGATACAGAGGCAGGGATAAGGCAAAAGAGGGTTGCTTCCCCGGAAGGGAAGATGGCCTGGGTCGCCGCGTCTTTTTCCGGGCAGAAGATGCCCGGTCACTGCGCATGTCGCGCAGATCGGCGGCAGCGCGGCCATACCTTTTCCCCGTTCATGATCGTGCTTAACCGGACTCGCAACCGTTCCGACGGCGTATCGCCCTGTCGATGGTCGGAAGGCACCATGGGGAGCTGAAACGGCCGATGATGACCAGAATTGTAGAAGCGACCTCTGGGCATGTCAACATGGGTCGGATTGTGGATAAGAAAAAGCCCCGACGAGGTCGGGGCCTAAGCCTGTTCGGCGTGGGTAGGGTCGCCGGACAGCTCGCCTTCAGTCTTGAGACGGGCCGTCTTGGCCCGGTGCAGTGCCAGAAGGGCGAGGATGATGGGGATACCACCAGGCAGGAGAATCGCTGCGGCACCTCCGATGACCAGGGCGGCAGCGATCAGTTTCCTTACCATTCCGTCTGTCTCCTTCAGAGGGGCCGCTTTCAGCCGCCTGCGCCGCTCCGGCCGATACCGAGCCACTTGGCCGCGATATGCCGGGCCATCTCCAGATCTGACGTGGAGAGGAGCCGTCGGAAACCCTCGGTCTCCTCGTGCTCACGGAAGACGTCGATGAAGACGCTGGCAGCCCGGTCGCAGATGCCGACGACCTCACCGAATACGGTGAGGAAACGCCGGGTCGGACGGTGGTGTCCGCAGCACTCGATCGGCAGTCCGCAGCACAGGGACCCGTCGGGCGCAGCGGAAGTCCGCGGCAGGGGGAGCGAGCCGGCCAATGAGCCGTCACCGAAGAGTTCGCTGACCTCGGCCTGGGCATACCGGATGGCATAATCACGGATCGTCCTCCGGTAGTTGCTCTCCTCGACCCAGCGGCGGTAGTCGTCGAGCTCCTTCTGCCGTTCGGACCGTCGGTGGTTGAGCCGACGTCGGAGCTCGAAGGTCCGGCTGAGCGGGAAGACGCCAGATCCCTTGTCGCGGGGCTCCTTGCCGGCAAGGGACGCGACAGAGGAGGCACAGGCGTGACAGAGCACTTTCTCCAGCAGTTCCTCTTCCGTCACCCGACCGGGATTGCACGGCAGGTTGAACATCATGTCGGCCGTGCCCCTCATCTCGCAGCCCGCCGAGCGGCACCGATAGCGGGTCTTCTCCGTGTCGTGTCCGTTTTTCCCGGTGGCCCCGTTGCCACCCCTCCCGTCGCCATGTCCTTGGCCTTTCTTTTTCATTTTCCTTCTCCTTGCGGTTGGGGAGGCCCTTCCGGGCCACCTGGTCCGAGCTCATGACACGTCCCGACCATCGGGACGGACGATGCTGCGGCGATCGCAGTGAAAGGTACAGGTTCCAGTCGCGCGTTATCCCGTTAGGCACTCCTTGGTCACTTGTCGAGAATCCGTGCGAACATAACACGTTAACAGAAGCGACGGCAATTGTCAATCGGGCCGGCTGCGGAGCCGTTTTTACGTACGGACGGCCGTTCCGGCGCAGACCGGCGGCGTCTGGTCGGGTCGGGTCGGTCACGAGTCTGGCCGATCGATATGAGAACGTAAAATAAACGCTTAATTTAGGCAAAAAATGTCGATACTTGACAAGTTGGGGGTTTTGTACTTGACGGTGTAGATTGAATCTGGTATCATCATGCCGAACTTCTCTCCTATTAAGGATAGAGAGGAATGACGATGATTCCTGGTGGTCATCGTGGATCAGCGAATAACGCGATGTTGACCGGCATCATAACCTAAATCGAGGCCGAGTCGAGATTTCCCTGTCTGCGGATGCTCGTGAGCAACGGAGGGCAGGGGATTATTTTTGTATACCACGCCCATCGTTCCACAGCGGTCGTGAGGATGGGTGTCACGACGAAGGATGGGCGGCGCACGTCGCCACCTACCATAATAATAAAACCCCGGTGCAGGGGAGATCTCCACGTCTCTTTATGAACTTCAAACGCATCAAGCCTGCCATCAAGGAACGTCAGGCCTTCACGGCCGCTACTGATGGCATGGACCTGCCCGATCTGATTGAGGTACAGAAGACTTCGTATGACTGGCTCTTCAAGGAAGGGTTGCGTGAACTGTTCGAGGAGATATCTCCGGTCAAGGATTTCATCGGACGCGACCTGGAGCTCTATTTCCTGGATTACTATCTCGACGAGCCGAAGTTCGATGAGGCTACCGCCAAACACAAGAACCTCACTTACGAGGCTCCGCTTCGGGTCAAGATGCGTCTGATCAACAAGCGCACGGCGGAGACCAAGGAACAGGAGATCTACCTCGGCGACTTCCCGATCATGACCGATCGGGGGACTTTCATCATCAACGGCATCGAGCGTGTCATCGTCTCCCAGCTGGTCAGGTCGGCCGGGGTATTCTTCACTTCTGAGCTGAACCGCGGCCGCAAATATTTCGGCGCGAAGATCATCCCCAACCGCGGTGCCTGGCTCGAGATGGAGACCGACAGCTCCAATGTCATCTGGGTCAAGATCGACCGCAAGAGGAAAGTGGCGGTCACTTCCCTGCTGCGGGCCTTCGGCTATTCGGCTGATGAGGAGCTCAAGAAGCTCTTTGAGGACGTGGATAATCACCCCTCGATCAGCTATATCGACAACACCCTGGAGAAGGATGTGGCCGAGAACGAGGAAGAGGGTCTCAAGGAGGTCTACAAGAGGATCAGGCCCGGCGACCTGGCCACCGCCGACAACGCCCGTTCCCTGATCTATTCGATGTTCTTCAATTTCGACCGTTATGACCTGGGTAAGGTCGGGCGGTACAAATTCGCCCAGAGGTTCGGTCTGGAATATACCGATGATGACATCGAGAAGCCGGACAACCGCATCCTCAGGCGTGAGGACCTGGTGACGATCATCCGGGAGCTGATCAGGCTCAACATCACCCAGGAGGATCCTGACGACGTCGATCACCTGGGTAACCGCCGGGTCCGGTCGGTGGGCGAGCTGGTGCAGAACCGGTTGCGGGTGGGCATGTCGCGCATGGAGCGCATCATCAAGGACCGCATGTCCACGATGGACATCACCACCATCAGCCCGTCGAAGCTGGTCAACGCCCGGCCGATCATCGGCGTGATCCGGGAGTTCTTCATGTCGTCCCAGCTGTCGCAGTTCATGGACCAGACGAACCCCCTTTCCGAGCTGGAACACAAGCGTCGCCTCTCCGCCATGGGTCCCGGTGGCCTGTCCCGCGAAAGAGCCGGATTCGACGTACGCGACGTGCACCCGACCCACTATGGCCGGATCTGTCCGATCGCCACGCCGGAAGGTCCGAACATCGGTCTGGTCGGCCATCTGGCCAGCTATTCCCGGATCAACGAGTTCGGCTTCTTGGAGACTCCGTACCGCAAGGTCGTCAAAGAGGTGGCCAATGACGGTAAGGCCGCGGTCGGCGAGACCGTCCGCGGTGACGTCACTGACCCCAAGTCAGGCAAGGTCCTGGTCAAGGACGGCGAGAAACTGAACAAGACCGTGGTCGGCAAGCTGGCCAAGTCCAAACTGGAGACGATTCCGGTCCGGCCAAGGGTCTCCGAGGAGATCAAGTACCTGAATGCCTTCACCGAGGAGAAGGTGGTCACGACGATAGCCACGACCAAGACAGACGAGAACGGCCATTTCCTGGAACCGCGGGTCAGCGTCCGGAAGTACGGGGAGCCTTCGGTGGAGGATGTCGAGAAGGTGGATTACGTGGACGTATCCTCCAAGCAGATCGTGTCCATCGCCACCTCGCTGGTGCCCTTCCTGGAACACGATGACGCCAACCGGGCCCTGATGGCCTCGAACATGCAACGACAGGCCGTCCCCTGCATCAAGCCCGAGGCGCCGATCATCGGCACCGGCGTCGAGGCCCGGGCGGCGCTGGATTCAGGTCATGTGGTGGTGGCTGAGCAGGCTGGTGAAATCACTGCCGTACAGGGCGACTTGGTCGAGATAACCCCGAAGAAGGGCGAACCTCAGACCCATCAGCTCAACAAGTTCGTCCGTTCCAACGGCTCGACCTGCATCAACCAGCGTCCGGTCGTGACGAAGGGACAGAAGGTCAAGTCGGGTGAAGTGGTCGCCGATGGGGCCTCGATCGACGGCGGCGAGCTGGCTTTGGGCCAGAACCTGCTGGTCGCCTTCCTGTCCTGGGAAGGTTACAACTATGAGGACGCGATCATCCTGAATGAGCGACTGGTGCAGGACGATCGGTTCACCTCTATCCATATCGAGAATTTCCCCATCGACGTACGCGAGACCAAGCTCGGTCCGGAAGTGGTGACTTCCGACATACCGAATATCAGTGAGGAGAAACTGAAGAACCTGGACGAGAACGGCGTCGTCCGCATCGGTGCCGAGGTGGTTTCCGGCGACATCCTGGTCGGCAAGATCACGCCGAAAGGCGAGACCGAGCTTTCGGCGGAAGAGAAGCTGCTGCGGGCGATCTTCGGCGAGAAGGCCCGCGACGTCCGGGACAGTTCGCTATACCTGGAACATGGCGGCCACGGCAAGGTGGTCGACGTCAAGGTGTTCTCCCGCGATGAGGGCGATAAGCTGCCGCCCGGGGTCATCCAGTCCATCGAGGTGTCGATCGCCACGCTGCGCAAGGTCCAGGTCGGTGACAAGATGGCCGGCCGACACGGCAACAAGGGCGTCATCTCCCGGATCGTTCCGGTGGAGGACATGCCTTTCCTTGAGGACGGCACTCCGGTGGATATCATCCTTTCCCCGTTGGGCGTCGTGTCGCGCATGAACCTCGGTCAGATACTCGAGACCCACCTCGGTCTCGCCGCCAATGCCCTGGGCTACCACGTGGTGACGCCGGTCCTGAACGGTGTCACCGAGGACCAGATACGCGAAGAACTGAAGCGGGCCGGATTTCCGGAAGACGGTCAGGTCACGTTGTTCGACGGACGGACCGGGGAGCCTTTCGACAACAAGGTGACGGTCGGTTACATCTACATGCTCAAGCTGAACCACATGGTGGAGGACAAGATCCACCAGAGGTCCATCGGTCCGTATTCGCTCATCACGCAGCAGCCGCTCGGCGGCAAGGCGCAGTTCGGCGGACAGCGTTTCGGCGAGATGGAAGTGTGGGCACTCGAGGCTTACGGCGCCGCCCATACCCTGCAGGAGATCCTGACCATCAAGTCGGATGACGTTCCGGGGCGCTCCAAGGCCTATGAGTCGATCATCAAGGGTGATCCGATCAGGAAGATCAATATCCCGGAATCCTTCAATGTCCTGGTCCGGGAACTCAAGGGACTGGGTCTGGACGTGGAGCTGCTGCGGAGCCGGCGCCCCATCGAGCTCGAAGACCTGAAACAGCGTTCTCTGCCGCCTTCGTTGGTCCAGGAGGAGTATGCCGGCGACACCGGACCGAAGCCGCCGGAAGGGGCGGAACCGCCTGCCGAGGCCGAGTCCGAGACAGAGGAAGAGGGTGGAGGTGCTGAAGAGGCAAAGGTATGAGCATCCATCCTGACGCATCGTTCGCCATCATGACCACAAGCCTATGAATCCCATCGTCGAACAGTTCAAGATACAAGACTTCGATGCCGTGCGGCTCAAGGTCGCTTCCCCAGAGACCATCCGCCAGTGGTCCTACGGCGAGGTGACCAATCCGGAGACGATCAATTACCGCACCCAGAAACCGGAGAAGGGTGGCCTGTTCGCCGAAGAGATATTCGGCCCCACCAAGGACTGGGAGTGCTATTGCGGCAAATACAAGAAGGTGCGGTACAAGGGCATCATCTGCGACAAGTGCGGCGTCGAGGTGACCCATTCCCTGGTGCGCCGTGAGCGCATGGGCCACATCGAGCTGTCCGCGCCGGTCTCCCATATTTGGTTCCTGCGCGGCGTTCCCTCCAAGATAGGCCTGGTGCTCGACCTGTCGGTACAGAACCTGGAGAAGGTGATCTATTTCGCTAATTTCATCGTCACCAACGTCGACGAGGAGCTGAAGAAGGACACGCAGGAACAGCTGAAGGCGGAATATAAGCAGAAGAAGAAACAGATCGACGGGGAGTACAAGCGGGCCGTGTCCGAAGCGGAGAAGAACGCGTCATCCGACGCGGAGCGGGAGAAGCTGTTCAATCAGGCCTTCGAGGTGAAGACGGAGAAGATGAAGGCCCTTGATGAGGACTTCCGTTCCGTGGATCGTGAACTCAAGGAGCTGGTACCGCTCAAGATCATCTCGGAACACACTTACCAGGAATGGTCCCTTCGTTACGGCCACCTGTTCGAAGCAGACATCGGAGCCGGTGCCATCCGCAAGCTTCTCGAGAAGATAGACATCGACAAGACGGCCGAGTTCCTGAACGAGCAGATGGAGGAGGCGGCGGTGGGGGCCAAGTACGACAAGCTGGTCCGCCGGGTCAAGCTGATGCATTCGCTTCAGGTGAACGGGATCCGGCCGGAGTGGATGGTCCTCACCGTGATACCGGTGATTCCGCCGGATCTGCGGCCAATGGTGCCGCTCGACGGCGGCCGGTTCGCGGCGTCCGACCTCAACGACCTCTATCGGCGCGTCATCAACCGCAACAACCGCCTCAAGAAACTGGTCGAGCTCAACGCTCCGGAGGTCATCACCAGGAACGAGAAGCGCATGCTCCAGGAGGCGGTCGACGCCCTGATCGACAATTCGGCCCGACAGTCGAAGACGGTCGTGGCCGCTACCGGCAAGAAGCGCCAGCTCAAATCCCTGGCCGACATCCTCAAGGGAAAGCAGGGCCGTTTCCGGCAGAACCTGCTCGGTAAGCGCATCGACTATTCCGGGCGTTCGGTCATCGTGGTCGGTCCCGGGCTCAAGCTCAACGAGTGCGGTCTGCCCAAGATGATGGCCCTCGAGCTTTTCAAGCCTTTCGTCATATCCCAGCTCATCCAGCGGGGGTATGTCCATAACATCAGGAGCGCCAACCGGTTCATCGACCAGGATCATCCGGAGGTCTGGGATATCCTCGAGGAGATCACCAAGGATTCTCTGGTGTTGCTGAACCGTGCCCCGACCCTACACCGTCTCGGTATCCAGGCATTCTGTCCCCGGATGATCGAGGGTAAGGCGATCCAGATCCACCCGATGGTCTGTCCGGCTTTCAACGCCGACTTCGACGGTGATCAGATGGCGGTTCACGTACCGCTCACCGAAGAGGCCAAGGCTGAGGCCCGGGACAAGATGTCCTCGGTCATGAACCTGCTCAAACCGGCCACCGGGATGCCGATCATGAAACCAGACAAGGACGTGGCCTGGGGCATCTATTACATGACGTCATTCATCCCGCCGCGCGACCGCGAGGAGCCCCGTGTATTCACCGACACCAAGGAGGCGATCGTGGCTTACCGGCTGAGGAAGATCGAGATGCGCGAGAAGATACTGGTCCGGCTCGAGACCGGGGCCAAGCCGGTGGAGACCAATGTCGGTCGGGTCTTCTTCAACCGGGTATTGCCCAAGGACCACCCCTACGTTAACGAGCAGCTCGATTCCAAGAAGCTCACCGATATCGTCCGCAGCTGCCTGGAGACCTACGGCCGGGAACGGACCACGGTGCTGCTCGACGACATGAAGGAGCTGGGTTTCCATTACATCACCGTCTCCGGCTATTCCTGGGGCATGGCCGACCTGCCGGCCATCAAGGAGAAGCGCGAACTGGTCGAGGGCGGGGACCGCAAGATCGAGGAGATCGAGGAACAGTACCAGGAAGGTCTGCTGACGCAGTCGGAGCGGCACTCCAAGATCGTGGATGTCTGGACCAACGTCAAGGACCAGGTGACCAAGCTCTCCAAGGAGAAACTGCCGACCGGCGGATCCGTGGCCTCGATGATAGAATCCGGGGCCCGCGGCAGCTGGGGCCAGCTCACCCAGATCGTCGGCATGAAGGGGCTCGTAGCCAATCCGGCCGGCGCCATCATCGAGCTGCCGGTCAAGGCCAACTTCAAGGACGGTTTCGATGTCCTGGAATACTTCATCTCGACGCACGGCGCCCGTAAGGGTCTCTCCGATACGGCGCTGCGGACGGCCAATGCCGGCTACTTGACACGCCGTCTGGTTGACGTGGCCCAGGACGTGGTGATCCGCGAGGAGGACTGCGGTGACGCCGAAGGTATTCTCATCACCAAGAAGGAAAGTGACGAGATGAACGAGACGGTCCTCTCCCGTATCCTGGGACGGTATCTGGCCTCAGCCATCAAGGACCCCAGGACCGGTAAGGCGGTGGTCAGGAAGGGCGAGTTGATCACCCGGGAGTTGTCCGATGAGATCAAGGATATGGATCTGGATGAGGTGCACGTCAGGTCGGTCATGGAATGCCGTCTCTCCAAGGGGGTCTGTCGGAAGTGCTACGGCCACGATCTGGCCTACAATGAGCCGGTGGAGGTCGGTACGGCCGTGGGTATCATGGCCGCGCAGTCTATCGGCGAACCGGGGACGCAGCTCACCATGCGCACCTTCCATACCGGAGGCGTGGCCGGTGCCGACATCACGCAAGGTCTGCCCCGCGTCGAGGAGCTTTTCGAAGCCCGGCCGCCCAAACGCAAGGCTTTCATGAGCGATGTCTCTGGCGCGGTCACCGTCGAGGAGATCGAGAGGCGGATGATCGAGGGGCCGGAGGGACAGAAGATGTTGGCGCCCTATATCGGGCATAAGATCGTCAAGGTCTCCTACTCGGAAGAGGATGGCGAGACCTATAAGTTCTCATCCAAGGATGAGGTCAAGGTCAAGGAGGGTGATGCGGTCAAGGAGGGCCAGGTCGTGGTGGTCAAGGCCAGCGGCAACAAGGTCCAGGCGACCGCCGCCGGGACGGCGCGTCTCGAGAAACGTCAGCTGAAGGTCGTCAGGCAGATGGATAAGATCAAGGAGTACATCATTCCGCCCGGTTACGTCCTGTTCGTGAAGACCGGTGATGAGGTTGAGGCCGGACAGGCCCTGACGGAGGGCAGCCTGGACCTGCAGCAGCTCTTCCGCCTGCGCGGCAAGGAGGCGGTACAGAAGTATATCCTAAAGGAAGTGCAATCGATCTATACCTCACAGGGTCAGAAGCTGAACGATAAGCACATCGAGGTGATCATCAAGCAGATGTTCTCCAGGGTGCATATCAAGGACGCCGGAGATACCGATCTCCTGCCCGGTGAGATAGTCGAGAAGGCCCAGCTGATCGAGGAAAACCGCGCGGTGACAGAGAAGGACGGCAAGGGGGCGGTGGCCGACGAGCTCTTCCTGGGTATCACCAAAGTAGCCCTGTCGACGCAGAGCTTCCTGTCCGCCGCATCCTTCCAGGAGACCGCCCGGGTGCTCATCAATGCCGCGGTCACGGGTAAGATCGATCCGTTGGAAGGCCTGAAGGAGAACGTCATCATCGGTCGGCTCATACCGGCCGGTACGGGTTACGGTTCATCTGGCGTGGCCGAAGGGGGGACGCCGGACGAAGAGAGAGAGACAGAGGAGGTCACCGCCTGACGGGCGGGATCATCCATTGATGTCATGACGGTCCGGCCTCATCGGCCGGACCGTTCGGTTTTTGGTTTTCCGGCCGCGATGTCGGTATCCGGCGGGCCGCCGGGCGCGTTGTGAATTGCATCAGCGGATGATAGGATTTCAGCATCAGCTCACGCGACTTATGTCGGGACACTCCAAATGGGCCAATATCAGACACCGGAAAGGCGCTGCCGACAAGCGGCGGGCGGCGCTCTTCACCAAGCTGGCCAAAGCGATCACCGTAGCGGCCCGCGAGGGCGGCGGTGACCCCGAGTTCAATTTCAGGTTGCGTACGGCGATCGACAGTGCGGTATCCGGTAACATGCCCAAGGATAACATCGATAAGGCGGTCAAACGGGGGACCGGTGAGATCGGAGGCGACAACATCGAGGAGGTACTCTATGAGGGTTTCGGTCCCGGCGGCATAGCCGTACTGGTGGAAGCGTTGACGGACAACCGTAACCGGACCAGCGCCAATCTGAAACATCTGTTCGGCAGGTACGGCGGTAACCTGGCCGGTTCGGGAGCGGTACAGTGGATGTTCGAACGGCGGGCCGTCATCCGTCTCAAAGAGGGCCAACCGTTGACCGAAGGTCAGGAAATGGCCCTTATCGACGCCGGTACTGAGGATATCGCCGAAGAAGAGGGGCGGCAGATCGCCTTGGCTCCGGCCACCGACCTGAGCCGCATCCGTGAGGCGGCCGAGGCCGTCGGCCTGGAGGTCGGGTCGGCCGGTTTGGAATGGGTCTGCAAGGAACCGGTCAGTGTCGGCGGGGCGGAGCGGAAAAGTCTGGAGGGTCTTCTGGAGTCATTGGATGACGATGAGGACGTCAACGAGATATATACGTCAGCCGAGTTCATATGACGCCTTACCGTCCGGTCAGCACCGTCTATCTGGGATTGGATCCGGGATTCGCCGATCTCGGGTATGGCGTCATCGAGATCAAGGACAGCCGGGAGCGCTGTCTGACCTACGGCAGCATCCAGACCTCGCCGGCCCTACCGGCGGCGGCCAGGCTGCAGGAGCTGTATGCCCGACTCGAGGAGGTAGTGGAGAGGTTCCGTCCGTCGCATGTCGCCCTGGAGAGGATATTCTTCTCCAAGAACGTCAAGACCGCCATGTCGGTCGCGGAGGCCCGCGGGGTCATCCGGCTCTGTCTCGAGAACAATCGTATTCCCTATCGTGAGTTCGGGCCTTCCGAGGTCAAGGTGGCGGTCTGCGGACATGGGCGGGCCGGCAAGAAGGAGATGCAGAAGATGGTGCAGATGCTGCTTAACCTGCGCGAGACACCTCGGCCTGATGATGCGGCGGATGCCCTGGCTCTGGCCATCACCTTGGCCCATACCCGGACGTTCTACCGTCAGCAGGTCTGAGCCCGGCCCGTCACCGGACCTCTCCATAAACGCTTCACGTCAGTGTCTTATGCCTTCAACCAGACGCCCACGGTCCGAGTTGCGCAAGGATTACATCCAGGACAAGTATGTGCTCATCGCTCCGCGTCGGGCCGGTCGTCCGTATACTGTCCGTCGTCCGGAGCGCGATGGCCGTCGAGATGCCCGGGAGTGCGCCTTGTGTCCGGAGGAGATAGATCAGGAAAAGGCCCTGCTTACGGTCGGACCCCGTTCGGACTGGCGTATCAAGGTGGTGTCCAACCGGTTTCCGGCAGTGAGCGTCGATAATCCCCGGGCCTATGGGGTCCAGGAGGTCGTCATCGAAACGCCTCATCCCGAGAGGCAGCTGGATGATCTGCCGGTCAGCGCCGTCGTCGAACTGCTAGAGGCCTATGCGGCACGGACGGTGGAACTGACCGAAGACCCCCGGATTCAGTACATCCTCATCTTCAAGAATGACGGCGGTCGCGCCGGCGCTTCGATCGCCCACTCCCATTCGCAGATCTTCGCGACCGATTTCATTCCGCCCCACCTCCTGGACAAATCGAAGAAGACCTTCGAATACAAACTCCATCACGGCACCTGCCCCTATTGCGACGTGATCGGACAGGAGAGTCGCGGGCCGCGTTTGGTTCATGAGGACGATCAGATAGTTGTCTTCACGCCGTACGCTTCGATGCACAATTACGAGCTTTGGATATTGCCGCGTCGTCACCTCGACAACATCACGGCCCTGAACGGTCAGGAAAGGAAGAGTTGGGCCAAGGCACTTAAGCGGGCGCTGCGGGCGATCGGCGATCTCGGGTTACCGTATAACTACTACTTCCACCAGATCATCTACGATCAGGACCAGCATCTGTACATGAAGATCACGCCCCGGGGTAGTGTCTGGGCCGGGGTGGAGATAGGCTCGGGCATCATCATCAACCCCATACCGCCGGAGAAAGCCGCCACTTATTACAGACGGTTTTTCCGCTGATTTGAGCGTAAACTGCGGTTTAAGCGGATCCGCAGACCGATGACCGGGACGTTGACCAAACGTCCCGGTCGGTTATACTTCAGGTAAGTTCCTTCAAGTACGGAAGTCGCCGTTTCCGTGGCGCTTTTCGCAAAGATATACGGTATATGGTGTCTGATAAGGAGGCCGCGCATGGGCAACGACAGCACCCTTAAGCATGGTGACAGTCGCGCCTTCACCGAGCGGGTGGAGATCGAGAGATTCGGCCCGAAGACCCAGGCGATCTTCGACCATCTCACGAGCCGCGTCATCGGTCAGGAGAGGGCGGCTGAGCACGTGGCCCGCCGTTTCTCCATCTATTACTCCGGACTCGGCGACGGACGCCGACCCATCGGTTCGTTCATCTTCTCCGGGCCCACAGGAGTCGGCAAGACGCTGATGGCTGAAGAGCTGGCACGTTGCCTGGTCGCCGACCAGCCCCATGCCCCACTCATCAGGATCCAGTGCGGTAAGTACAAGGAGAGCCACCGGGTCTCCGAGCTGATCGGATCGCCGCCCGGCTATGTCCAGTCGGACAAGCCGGGGATGCTCTCGCAGATGAAGATCGACGAACCGCACTTCTGGGTCAAGGCCCGCCCCTTCCTCGAGAAACGGTTCCGGGATCGCGATCCGAAGAAGCTGGAGGATGTGCTGGCGAATTTCTACCAGGAGTACCGCCCCTACCTATCGGTCATCCTCTTTGACGAGGTAGAGAAGGCGCATAACGACCTGTGGAACCTGCTGCTGCACATCATCGACGACGGCGAGCTTACCATGGCTAACGGGGAAATCACCGATTTCCGCAACAGCGTGGTGATCCTCACCTGCAACGTCGGAGGCCGGCGTCAGCAGGAGCTGCTCGCCGGCAAGTCGCACCAGATGGGCTTCGGAACGCCCGAGTCCGACATCAGCCAGAACGCCGACCTGTTGGATCAGCGGATCTACGGGGATACGGTCAAGCTGATCGAGGAGAGGTTCGCTCCGGAGCTGGTCGGACGCCTGCGTAGCGAGATCATCATCTTCCGGACGCTGGATTATTCCAGTCGCCTGAAGGTCCTGGAACTGATGTTGAGTCTCGAGCAGGAGAAGGTCTCCGGACGACGCGGGACGACTGCCCCGCCGATGCTCCTGCACTTCAGCGAGGAGTTCAAGGCCTTTCTCCTCCAGGAAGGATCGAACCGACTCTATGGGTTGCGTCCGCTCAGGGACGTGGTCCATAAGCGGGTCACCTTGCCGCTGTCCACCAGCATCGAGTGCGGTGCGCTGGAGCACGGCGACGAAGTTCTCTTTACCATGGAGGGTTCGGAACCGGCCATTTACCGGAAGCCGCATCCTGAACCGCGGGAAGCCGGCCGGGCGAACGTCTACCAGAGACCAGCCCAGGCCGTCCACAGCGCCGGGTCGCCGGACGACGAAGAACAGGAGTGACATGATCGAGTCACTCCTTTTTCAATCCGGTCCGGTCTCAGTGGGGTCGCGGTTTCGGGTTACTCGCCAGAGACGTCGCGGTCAGGAAGATTCGGATGATCGCGTAAGCGGTCAGAGCACAAAGGGTAACGGCGACCGAAGAGGCAGAATAGGCGGTGAAACCGGCCAGGCCGGCCACGATGAACGAGACGAACATCGTCCGGGTCTTCAGGGAGGCGAAGAAAGGCAGCAGCGCGATGCCGTACCACGGCTGTACCCACGGCGAGATCATCAGGAAAGACAGTGAGATGAGCAGGGCAGCCGGAGCAGCTTCATATCGACGACGGTGGAGTCCCGACATGACGAAGATCAGCAGACCCAGCAACAGCAGGCCGCCGGTCATCTTGGCGGCGATGAGGGCGGCAGCCGGGGCGGTAAAAGATAGGGCAATCACCCAGAGGATGAACAGGACCGGCCCGAAATAGAACGGATAATCGTAGGCGACATGATGCCGAAGGCCTACGGCCTGTATCAGGGCAGATCCGAACGGCGCGGCCGCAGCGATCATCAGTAGGATGGAGGCTGTGACAGCGATCACCCAGCGCCTCTTGCCGGCCCGCCGGAAACGCATGAGCAGCGGCGCTAATATGGCCGGCCACCATTTCATGAGGGCCGCTGCGGTCAAGGCGACCGACGGACGCACTGGATCGCGTCTCATGAGGCCGATGACCAATAGGGCCAGGGGCAGGGCCAGCAGCCCTTCATTGTGTCCGGCATTGGCGACCTCGAATACGGCGAAAGGATTGATGAACCAGAGGGCCAGGAAGGTCCCGGCTCGTCGCTTCCCTGACGTCCGCAGCTCACGGAAGATCAGTAGGCCGGCCAGGACGTATCCCAATACCATCAGGGCTCTCATCAACCTTACCTGCATGGCGGGATTACCGGACAGGAGTATCGGCAGCGCCGTGAGGGCGGTCAGCAGCGGTCCATAGGGGGTCGAATGGTCGGCCCACCGATCGACATAGCCGATGAAGATGTCGTCGGCGTGTGAGAACGGGGAACCGGCATAAGGGTTATCACCATGGAGCACCAAGGAGCGCCCTGACAGCGTGTACCAGTAGACGTCGGCCGATCCGATCGGCGCGAAAGAGATACCGACCAGCATCAGCAGCAGTCCGGCGGAGATGGTCAGCGCCACAAGTCTCCGATTCGCCCCCGATAACAGTTGGTGATGCCAGGCGATCAGGAGGGCGGCAGCCGCCGTCAGACCGATGAACAGTACCGTCAACAGCGATCTCATGGCGGGCAGATGGGGCGGGATTGAGGTTTCCGAAGCCAGGTCGGCCGCCCTTCCGTAGACGACAAAGGCGGTCATGGTAAGCAGGATGACCAGGGCCGTGCCCAGGCAGAACGTCGCCAGTGACGGTTTCGGGACCAGTCTCATATCAGTCAGCTTCATCTCGTCATGATACCGCAAGACCGGACCTAACCGAAAGAAAAAACCCCGCGGGGCGGGGCAGTTCACCGATCGGGCAGAGCCCTTACGGAAGGGTCGTCCAGGCAGCGCTGCGGCCTGACGGAATCCGTATCGGCAGCGGGCAGGATCAGTCCGCCGGGCAAGAGGAGGGCACGGCAGCCGTTGACTACCGCCGGCCCGTTCCCGGCCTGATTGATCCGGAGGGCCAGATTACAGGCATTGCGGACCTGGAAGAAATAACCCATCACGACCTGACGGACTCCGTCTTCGGCCGTACTACGGAGCACCCGCCAGACGTCAATCTGTCCAGGCGCGAACCGGATCATTTGCTGTCTCCGCACCGACCGTCCGTCGGGCTCCCGGATTCTTGGAAGTCCGGAGAGGGCCCGCCGAGCTCGATCGGGTCACCCGAACGGAGCAAGTAGATCCTACCGTCGGCGAAGAAGACCGCCTGATGGAACCGGATCCTCCCCCGGAGTCCGAAAGGTCTGACGTATTCCTCGGCATCGCCGCTGCGGGTGAAGAATCTCACATGTCTCCTTTTGGAGGACTTGCGGGACGGATCGGGACGCCAGAGCTCATACGCCTCCCAGATCCCGTCGATGCGGGCCGGCATGGTACGCATTGAAACCACTCTAACCTCCTCAAGATGATCGGATACGTCCGTGATAACGATGTCAAAGTCCGGCTGGATCTACGGCCACGATACGGTTCACGCGAGATCCAAGATGAATGACCTGAGATCGAAACCTGAGGCAATCAGGTTACGGATCGGCAGGAAAAGCGGTGAAGGCAGGTCGTCGACCGGAAACCAGCCCCAAGATTCGCATTTTTCCGGCTCCAGCAGCTCGGCGTCGCCTGGCGCGACCTCGGTAAGCAGGAAAAGGGTCACGTAATGTTTCTCTTCCGCCGCGAAGACGTCATTGGTGAAGGCGAACGGCCGGCTGGAGATCACGTCGAGACCGGTCTCTTCCTTGACTTCGCGCTGCACGCAGGCCGCAGGTTCCTCCTTCCACTCCAGGTGGCCTCCAGGCAGGCACCAACTACCGGCACCGTGGGAACCGCGTCGCTTGCCGAGAAGTATCTTGCCGTCCCTGACGATCAGGGCGGCCACACCTACTTGCGGTCGCCTATCATCATTCATATCAAGGCAGGGTTATTCCACCTCGCGGGACACCTACTCCGTACGCGTCCCTCGAGCTGGAGCGGGCGATGGGAATCGAACCCACGTGGCTAGCTTGGAAGGCTAGTGTTCTACCATTGAACTACGCCCGCGCATTTTTTGTTGGTCGGGGCGGCGAGACTCGAACTCGCGATCTCCTGCTCCCAAAGCAGGCGCCCTAGCCGCTGGGCCACACCCCGAAATTGTCATGTTATGTCGGAAGTAAAACCGCTTCAGGAATGGCGGTGAGGGCCAGGATTGGACTGAAGACACGCGGCCCCAGCGGAAAACATTTACCGGATCGTGGTGCCGAGGGCCAGGATTGAACTGGCGACACGTGGATTTTCAGTCCACTGCTCTACCACTGAGCTACCTCGGCACGACCACGATCCGGGAAATGTTTAGAGCGGATATGATACGACCGCACCCCTCAGGGTGCTGTCCACTGCTCTACCACTGAGCTACCTCGGGCCGTCAATACTGAAACGGCTTCACTCTTCGATGAGGTCCGCGAAGTCGCTGTCGAATTTCGGCGGATTCCTCTTGGCATAGGACCTGACGGCCACCACCACGCGGGTCAGCAGGATGAAGGTGATGAATACCAGGATGGTGGCGGCCACCGCTTCGGTGTATAGTCCCATACCGACGGCTATACCGAGTCCGGCCACTACCCATAGCGTGGCTGCGGTAGTCAGACCGATCACCCTTTTGCTGCCTCGTTGGAGGATGATGCCGGCACCGATGAAACCGATGCCGCTGACGATCTGGGCCGCGATCCGACCCGGGTCGACGGTCGTCACGTCAGCCCATAGTGATGGCGTCTGGATGGAGGCCATAGTCATGAGCGTAGCGCCCAGGCCGACCATGACGTTAGTACGGATACCGGCGGGCCGTCGGTGATATTCCCGCTCCATACCGATGAGCGCAGCCAAAACGGTGATGATCACCAGGCGGATGACGATGTCTGTAGTGGTCAGGATCATAAATCGGTCAGCCGGCCGGTTACGGGACCGGCCGTTCGATTTCTTGGTGGTGGGCGTGGGTGGATTCGAACCACCGACCTTCACATTATCAGTGTGACGCTCTAACCGACTGAGCTACACGCCCGAGCTTCCGGGTCCGGCAGACGGACAATGAAGAATATAGCACCGCTTAGGGATTTTGACAACCCTTGGTACCGGGGTAGGATATATCATGTTTTTGGCTAAATCAAGGTAAATATCGCGAGTTGACAGGCTTCAAAGCAGATGTTATTGTGTCCGGACGTTCATTGAGTAAATGGAGACTGATTCGGTCCTTTCAGCGGAGGTCAAGCATGAGTAATGTGGACTGGTCGCTCATCGACCGGCTGGATGCCAGATTCAATCAGCTGGTCGGTATCGCCACGGAGGAACAGTTGAAGCGGCTCCTGGAGAACTTTCATGTCGTCCAGGCGATCGCCAACGGGAGGCTCACCTCCTGCCTGGAGCAGTTCGTCCCGTCGGAGCGGGATGTCGGCTGTCCGGACGTGCCCTGGGAGGGAATCTTCGAACGCCCGAGGCATTACGTGGTGGAAAAGGTCAGTCATCCGGATTGGGAAGGTCTGGCGCAGGCCGCGGGTATCATCGAGGTGGCGCCGGATTTCCGGGAGCTGTTCGGCCGTCTGCAGGACGACTCACCGCGTTATCTGCGGATGCAGCTTTTCCGCATCAAGGTGGATCTGGATTGGCCGCAGTTCTCGCGGTTCATGGAATCGAGGGGGCTGAAACCGGCCCGCATCACACACCTGCTGTCGTTCGCCACGCAATACGCCGATTCGGTACCGGACGGTCTGGCGGCGCTGGGTACCTCGTTCATCCGTCGTTACGACGGTCCGACCGTCGTGCAGGTCCCGGTAATCGTCCCCAGTGACGACGGGCGGAGGCTGTCGGCGGCGGCGGTCGGCGACTTCGAGGGTCAGATCATCGGCCCCAGCGTCACTGCGGTGGAGCATATTCTGATGGTGCGGTACCCCTTCGTGCGACGGGAGCCGGCCGCGACCTGAAGACGCCCATTTTCGGGCGTTTTTTTGACGCCAAGTCCCTCATCAGTCAAGATATCAGGCAGTCCTTTAGATGAACCGAACCCACAGGAGGTGTTCAGGTGATGTCCGGACAGGCTGATTCCGATCCCGCTAAGCGGGATTACACGCTCGCGACGATGAAGATTCTCGTGGAGCTCGCCGAGAAAGGCCAGCTTTTCCCGATGTTCGATTTCATGGCCTACGTTGCCGGCGAGGAGCCGGACGGGAAGCTCGGCCGGCCGTGCCGCGACCGCAAGCGCTGGCCCGCCTTCGAGGCCCGTTGCCGTTCGAGGATCAGGAACATGAGGGACGTCGCGACACTGCTGTGGGGAGGCGCGCTCGTCCTCGCCTGGTGTCGGGCGACCGAAGGCGGTCGCCGTGCGACGATCTATCTTCGCCACGGACGCAAGCCGCCCGACCGTCGGGTCACCCGCGCCGTAGCCGACCTGTTGCGGCAGTCGGGCCTCCAGGCCTATGTCAGGCGTCATGCCGAGGACGGATCCGTACTGTCCGTCCGTTTCTGACCTCGGTAACCCAAAACCGCCCTGTCGGGCGGTTTTTCCTTTGGCGATGCGAACGAGACAAGAGCCGCTGCAGTATTACCCATGACTCCATGGCGCGAGGCCATGACCGACCTGGGAGCCTCATCCTTGCGGATGATGACGTGTGCCGATGACCGGAGTCTCCGGCTAGATTTACTCCCTAGAAAGGAGGTGATCCATCCACAGCTTCCGCTACGGATGCCTTGTTACGACTTCGTCCCTATCATCGATCCCGCCTTCGATACGTGATCACGTACCTTCGGGCGTTACCGACTCTCTTGACGTGACGGGCGGTGAGTACAAGACCCGAGAACGTATTCAACGCGCCGTGGCTGATGCGCGTTTACTAGCGATTCCAGCTTCATGAGGTCGAATTGCAGACCTCAATCCGAACTGAGAGCGGTTTTGGTGGGATTAGCTCCGCCTTGCGGCTTGGCTGCCCATTGTACCGCCCATTGTAACATGTGTGTAGCCCAAGGCGTAAGGGCCATGCTGATTTGACGTCATCCCCACCTTCCTCCCCGTTATCCGAGGCAGTCTGCCGTGGAATATTAACACGGCACGAGGGTTGCGCTCGTTACCCCACTTAAGGGTACACCTCACGGCACGAGCTGACGACAACCATGCAGCACCTGTGCAGCACCCTCGAAGGAGTCCCGGTTTCCCGGGATTTGCAGCTGCATGTCAAGCCTTGGTGAGGTTCCTCGCTTATCGTCGAATTAAACCACATGTTCCACCGCTTGTGCGGGTCCCCGTCTATTCCTTTGAGTTTTAGCCTTGCGGCCGTACTCCCCAGGCGGGATGCTTAACGCGTTAGCTTTTTTCGGCGACACTGGGAGGGTCGATACTCCCAATATCCAGCATCCATCGTTTAGGGCGTGGACTACGCGGGTATCTAATCCGCTTCGCTCCCCACGCTTTCGTCCCTGAGCGTCAGGTACGTTCCAGCAAGCTGCCTTCGCCTTTGGTGTTCTTGCCGATATTAACGCATTTTACTACTACACCGGCAATTCCGCTTGCCTCTCCCGTCCTCTAGACCGCCAGTTTCCTCCGCAGCCTTCGGGTTGAGCCCGAAGATTTAACGAAAGACTTAACGGACCGCCTGCGGACCCTTTACGCCCAATAAATCCGGATAACGCTAGAGGTCTCTGTATTACCGCTGCTGCTGGCACAGAGTTAGCAACCCCTTATTCCCATGGTACCGTCAGCCGAAGCTTCGTCCCATGTAAAAGCAGTTTACAACCCGAAGGCCTTCATCCTGCACGCGGCGTCGCTCCATCAGGGTTTCCCCCATTGTGGAAGATTCTTGACTGCAGCCACCCGTAGGTGTCTGGGCAGTGTCTCAGTCCCAGTGAGGCGGGTCATGCTCTCACACCCGCTACTCGTCATAGCCTTGGTGGGCCGTTACCCCACCAACAAGCTGATAAGCCATAGGTCCCTCCCGAAGCGCCTTTTGGGCTTTACTCGCTCCGCTTGCGCGAAGCGACCACATCCGGTATTAGCCCGCCTTTCGGCGGGTTGTCCCGAACTTCGGGGTAGGTTGCCAATGTGTTACTCACCCGTTTGCCACTATCCTGACGAAAGCCGAAGCAATCGACAGGACCGTACGACTTGCATGCCTTAGACACGCCGCCAGCGTTCATCCTGAGCCAGGATCAAACTCTCAGTGAAAGTTCCCGTGACGCTTCCGCGTCGCCGGGTACTCAACTATTGGGAACAGACAGTGACTCGTTGTCTCGTTCGCATTGTCAAAGTCCTTTGCCCCCGAATCGAGGGCTTCCCGCATTTTAGGGCATCAGACGCTTAAGCGTCAAGAGACCCTAGGTCAGCGGAAAATAAGAGAGCTGTCCGGAGGCCCGCTTAAGCAGGTCGGACGCTCAGGGGATAGTATATAGAGGTACCGTGTGGGTGTCAAGGCCCTCGTCGCGGCCTTATTTAGCCTTCTTTTTGGGTAGGTGTCGTGATTTCCGGGCGCGCCATTCGGCGATCTTGCTGTGATTCCCGGAGAGCAGGACCTGGGGCACGCGCCAGTGCTGGCCTTTGGCCGGCGAATAATCAGCCGGCCGGGTATATTGCGGATATTCGGTCACGCCTTCTGTCGCGTGGGATTCCTCCTGAAGCGAGACCGCCTTGCCGATCACTCCCGGCACCTGTCGGGCCACGGCATCGAGGACCACCAGAGCCGGTAACTCACCGCCGGTCAGGACGTATTCGCCGATAGAGATCTCCTCGTCGGCCAGATGGCGGGCCACGCGTTCGTCCACCCCCTCGTACCGGCCGCACAACAATACGATCCGGCGGTACTTGGACAGGCGTACCGCCTCCCGGTGGGAGAAGGTCTTGCCTTTGGCCGAAAGCAAGATGACCCTCGTCTTCCGGCGGTCGCGGATCCTCAGTGATTTGAGGGCTCGGTGGAAGGGGCCGACCATCATCACCATGCCCGGTCCGCCGCCGAACGGCCGGTCGTCGACGGAGCGGTGCCGGTCGGTGGTCCATGTCCGCAGGTCATGCATCCGGATGTCCAAGAGCCGGCGCTTGCGGGCGCGCTTGATTATCGACTCGGACAGGTAGTTGTCGAACATCCGGGGGAAGATGGTGATGATGTCGAATCTCATGACCTGATAGGGTTATCTGGACGATGGGGTTCCGGTCACGCCGGACCGCACCGTCTATACCATAACATAAAAGACCGGCACCTAGATGCCGGTCAAGCCCTGTCTCGCCAGGTGGCGGCGCAGTTTCCCGAGGACCTTTTCCTCGATCTGCCGGATCCGTTCCCTGGTGACCCCGAACCGCTTACCCACCTTTTCCAGGGTCAGGTCGCGGTCATCGGTCAGGCCGAACCTCAGTCTGATGATGGCCTGTTCCCGAGGGTCGAGTTGGGCGATCGCCCAGTCCAGCTTCTCGTTGAGTTCGCTGCACTCGATGAGGTTGTGGGGATCCCTCTCGCCGTCCGGATCGTCCTCGAGCACGTCGGCCAGGGTGCCGTTGCCGTCGGGACCGATCGGCGTCTCCAGCGGTACCATGGTCTGCTGGAAGGCGCGCTGGGTCCCTTTGGCATGTTCCAGGTCGATCTGGGCGTCCTCGGCCAGCGTCTCCAGCTCCGGTGGACAGAGATCGCTGTCGGCGACGCGACGCGAGCTCTTGGCCAGCTTCTGGTTCCGACCCCACTGGTGTACCGGGATGCGGATAGTCCGGCTCTGGTTGTAGACAGCCCGGCTGATCGACTGCCGGATCCAGTGTCCGGCGTAGGTGCAGAAACGGTAGCCCCGTTCGGGCTCGAAGCGTCCGACACCCTTCTGCAGCCCGAGGGTACCCTCGGTGAAGAGGTCGATCATGTCCATCCCCGACCAGAGGAACTTGTTGGCGATCTTGAGCACCAGACGGTAGTTGCACCGCATGAATTCCTCGAGTGCCGCACGTTGCAGCGACGGTCCGGCCTGCACTACGGCGATGTAGCGCCCCGGATCGATCTGTCCGTCGTCGCACCGGGCGTACCAGCCCCAGCGCCCGTGATGGCGGCAGGCCAGTCGGGCGACCGGTCGACGCTTGCCCGGGCCGGCGGGTTTGATGACGATCTCCAGTCCGGCCAGAGGGAAATCGGGCAGCGGGCAGGCCAGCCTCAGCGAGAAATGGATACGTCCGCTGACCCGTTCGTCCTGATGTGGGCGGACGATACGGACCGCTTCTGCGGTCCGCGGGGAGCGGATCGGTCGGTCATTGGCCCGCATCTTTCCGCACTGACGGTCCACCGAGAACCTCAGCGGACGGCTGACGACCCGACCCTGGGCCAGCTTAGCCAGCCAGCACTCCTCCTCCTTGGTGAGGAGGGGATGGTCAGACATCTGTTTAAGGAACTGCGAAGCCGTGTCTCGGTCCGTAAAATCGGTGGTCATCGTGTCATCTCCTGAAACGCCAGAGGTCCGAGTAGCGACAGACGACCCGTATCGACGGGCGTCAGGGCATCTTTCCACGGAACCCCCTTTTTGGCAAGGGTGGATATCCAAAACCCCGCATCGATGATGCGGGGTCCGGTCTATTTACGTTGAGATTGTGTCAGATCTCCAGATCCACGGCCGAGGTATCGATCTCCTCTTCCTGTGGTGCCGGGGCCGAATACTGGGAGGATCTGCGGCTCCCTTCCGGCTCGTAAATCTTCAGGTTCACCCGGGCGTTGCCCTTGGCGCCGACGATCTTGAGAAGGGTGCGGATCGAACGGGCGGTCTGACCTGACTTGCCGATGACGTAACCCATGTCATCCGGGTTGACATGAAGGGTGAGCAGGACGCCTCGCTCGTCGATGGTCCTTTCGACCCTGACGTCCTCCGGATGGTTGACTATCGCCTTTACGACGTATTCAACAAACTCTTGATCCTTGAGATCTTCTGCCATATCGGTTGGGCGGCTTCCCTCTAAATTGCGGGGAGTACACCGTCGTTCAGTGATTAATTAGAGCGATAATATGGATTAGTGATGTAAAGATTCTTCGGGCCAGGGCCCGCCCCGTCATGGGGACGGCTTTAATCTATCTCTTCTGCCATGAAGTGTCAACCGGAGTCGTCTTGCGGGCATCGGGCGGAGGCGGGACATCGCGATTGAACCGAAAACGGCCCCCAGAGGGGCCGTCTGTCATCCGGTAATCGACCGTCGGATCAGGACGTTTCGGTCGGGGCGTCTTCGGCCGAAGGGGCTTCGGCGGCCACTGCCGCCTCTTTGGGGGCCTCTTCGGCTTTCTTTCGGGCCGCCTCCTGCCGCTTCTTCTGTTCTCCTTGGGTCGCCTTGACTTTCGACCCTTCGATCAGTTTGGCATCGACCAGCAGATTATGCACGGTCGGCGTCGGTCGGGCACCTTGGGCCAGCCAGTGACGCACCCGTTCTTCCTTTAAGGAGACGGTCTTGGGTTTGGTGCGCGGGTTGTAGTGGCCGAGTATCTCCAGAGAAGTGCCCCAGGGGTCACGCTGTTTCTCCTGGACCACGATGCGGTAGGTCGGCTGTTTCTTCTTGCCCACTCGGGAAAGTCTGATGACTATCATGTTCCTTGGTTTAAGTTCGATTCAGGGCGGCTCCGGGGTTAGGGATGAGCGGTCCCGTATCCGTGTGGCCCTCGCAGCAGTAGGGCTTGTCGTAGTGGGGATTATGCTTTGGATGAGGTTTTCCGTCAAGGTGCAGCTCGAGGTAAGATCGGCCTCATTGACAGTCCATACACGCGGTTATACGATAGGATGTTCTTTCTGACAAGGAGGGGTCATGAGAGTGGTCTCTAAAGCATTCCGGACCTGGAGCAAGAAGGTCCAGCGGCGTCTGCTGTACGCTACCTTCGAGAACGGGAGTATGCGTTTCATCGTCCGTAAAAGGCCGGCAACGAGGACGTTCGTGGCCTTCAGTGACGGTAGTCAGGTCATGGGATGGCTGATGGTTTTTCCGACGCCTTTCGGCAAATGCGCCAACGTCTTCGTCAACGAAAGGTTCCGCGGTCGGGGGGTGGCGGATCGCCTGTTCGAAGCGGCGCTCCGGCGCGAGCAGAGGCTTTTCGCCTTCGGTTGGGACCCGCATTCGAGGGGACTGTTCAGGCGAGTGAAGAAAAGGCACCCCGGAAGGCTCGTTATCCGCGACTGGCAGAAGTTCAAGGCAAGGTACGGACCGCTGCAGGATTATTGCCTGTGAGACGGCGCCTTCATAATACAAAACACCGGTTGATACCGGTGTTTTTTGTTCAACTCAGGCAGCCGCCATTTCCTCCGACCGGACTTTCCGTGACTTCCCTTTCATCTTCCCGGCCTCTTCCAGGTTGACCGAAAGGATCTGGGACGTCCCGGCATCGTTCATCGTCACGCCATAGAGCACGTTGGACCGGTTCATGGTGTAACGGTTGTGGGTGATGATGATGAACTGCGTTCTTTCGGCCAGTTCCTGGAGGATGGCGGCGAACCGTTCGGCATTGGATTCGTCGAGGGCCGCGTCGACCTCGTCGAGCACCACGAACGGCGAGGGATTGGTGGTCATGATGGCGCAGATGAGGGCTATCGAGGTCAGGGCCCGCTCGCCGCCGGAGAGCATGGTGATGTTGCTGATCTTCTTTCCCGGCGGCGTGGCTTTGATGTCGATGCCGGTGACGACGTCTCGGGACACGAAATCGTCCGGCTGATCTGTCGGACCGTCGGTGTCGCCGCCCCCTTCGGCGTCAGGCTCGGCATCTGCCGTCCCGCCGCTCTTGAGCTGGATCAGTTCGGCATGACCGCCTCCGAACAGGGTCTTGAAGTAACGGTCGAAGCTCTTGTTGAGCCGGCGGAAAGAGGCTTCGGACACCGCCTTGATGGTCAGGTCCAGTTCGGCGATGACCGCTCGGAGGTCGGCGATCGCCTTGCGGAGGTCGTTGGTCTGGCTTTCCAGGAAATCATGACGCTCCCTGGTCTCTTCGTATTCCTTCATCACCTCGGGATCGATCCCGCCGATCAGTTCCAGCTGATATTTGAGTTTCTGGATCCGCGGTTGGTAGGACTCCGGATCGCCTTCATCGTCCGCCGTGAAGCCGGTCTTGATGCGGTCGGCATTCTCGCCCAGCTCCGCGACCATTTCCGTTTCCAGGGCCTCCCGGCGCGTATCCAGCCGGGCCATCTCCACCCGCTCCTCGTTGAGGCGGCGTTCCAGGTCGTGCACCACGCCGATCTTCTGCTGCAGCTCCCGTTGCAGGTCGAAGAACTTGGATTTCTTCTGGCGTTCCGAGCGGTTGTATTCCTGGATGGCCGACTGGATCTCCGTGATCTCCCGGTCCTTGTCTGCGACCTGCCGACGGAGCCCCTCCATCTCCGCCGTGAGTTTCGGGTCCGACTCGTGGTCCGGCGGCTCACTGGCCGGACGTTCCAGTCTCGTGGCCAGTCCTTTGGCCTTTGTCCCGACCTTCTCGAAATCCGGTATGGTCGCTTGGGCTTCCTTGAGGTCACTGGCCGACGTTAGCCGCCGGACCGCGGTGTCTTGCCCCGTGCCGATCTCGTTGACTTCATCGATGATCTTGGAGAGGGGGAGGGAGCCGGAAGTCTCCTGCCGCACCCGCCGCGTCACCTCCAGGTCGCTCCGTATCTTGAGCCGCCGACTCTCCAGTTCGGCACGTTCCTGGACCAGGCCGTCGTACCTATCCTGCAGTTCGGTGAACCGGTCTGTCGGAGCCTCGGTCTCTTCCTTTTCGAGGGCACTCAGGTCCCGTTGGGCAGCCTCACGCATCGTCTCCTTGTCCTTCCAGGCGCTTTCCAGCTTGTCGAGCGAGGCACGGCGGTCGTCGATCAGCAGCCGGAGACGCTCCCAGAGCTTGCCGTAGTACTGGTGTTTGAGGGCGTGCAGTTCCTCCTCGAGCCCCTCTCGGGTCTCCAGACGTTTGGCCTGGCGGGCCAGGGACCTGAGGCGCGGCGCGATCTCCGTCAGCAGCATCTCGGCTTGAGACAGGTTCTCCCGAGCCGTCTTGATCTTGATGAGGGATTGGTGGCGCTTCAGCTGGTATTGTTTGACCCCAGCAGCCTCATCGAAGAATTCCTTGCGTTCCTGCGGGGAGGCGATCAGGATGTTGTCCACCATACCCTGACCGATGACCGAATAGGTCCGCGCTCCGAACTGCGCTTGGGCCAGAAGCAGCTGGATATCGGTCAGCCGGACCTTGTTCTTGTTGATCAGGTACTCGGAATCACCGTCGCGATAGATGCGGCGGGATATGGAGACCTCCGAATAGTCCATCGGCAGCTGACCATCCTCGTTGTTGAGGGAGATGGTCACCTCCGCGAAATTGGCGCGGGGCTTCTTCTCCGAGCCCGAGAAGATGACATCCTCGGCCTTCTTGCCGCGCAGCAGCTTGGTGCTCTGTTCCCCGAGCACCCAGCGGATAGCATCAGCCACGTTCGATTTGCCCGAGCCGTTGGGGCCGACCACGGCGGTGATGCCCTTGGAAGCGGCCGAGGGCGGCAGGAAATCTATCTCCGTGCGGTCCACGAAGGACTTGAAACCGGTCATCTCCAGTTTCTGCAGGAACATAAGCCTATTTCAGCGGCGATGAATGATGAATATGGCGGCCGTCCTTGACCCAAGGTGCCGCCCCTTTCCAGCGGAATTGTAGCAGGTCAGGCGTTATCTGCAATAGGCTGGTTAGGCGTCACGGTGTGCTGTCCCGAAGGCACGGGGTCTTGGCGGTCGGTCCGGGTTGACGTTCCTGGACAGCGTTGCTAACCTTGGGGGCTCGAGACATCGGAAATATGGATATCGTCTTTGATTTCCAGCGTGCGTTCGATAGCCTGCGCCTGGCGAAGGGCGTATTGGTCGTGGCCCACCGCAAACCGGACGGGGACGCGCTCGGGGCGGGCAGCGCCCTGTTGGGATTCTGCGACCGTTTGGGCGTACCGGCCGCCGGGTTCTGTGTCGACCCCGTGCCCCAGCAGTTCCGGTACCTGGCCGGCCTGGAGCGGTTCACTACCGACCGGACGGTCTTTTCGGATGAGGCCTATGACGTCATCGCGGTATTGGATGCGGGCGATCTGGAATACGCCGGCATCAACGGGCTCATCGTCCGACGTCCCGCCGGGACCCCCCGCATCGTCAATATCGACCACCACAAGACCAATCGGCTGTTCGGAGACGTCAACGTGGTCGATGAACACGCCTCGTCCACGTCGGAGCTGCTGTACCGCTTTTTCGACCATTTCAATCTGCCGGTCGACCGGGAGATCGCTACAGCCCTGCTGACCGGGATACTCAATGACACGGGTAATTTCACCAATCCGGCCACGACCCGCAGTTCGCTCGAGGTCGCTTCAGACCTGTTGCGGCGCGGCGCCAGGTCGCACCTCATCTCACGTTTCCTGCTGCGCAACAAGCCCGTGCCGGCATTGCGCCTTTGGGGGGACCTGCTGGCCCGGCTCAAGTATGACCGGGAGCTGGGCGTCGCCTCCACCGCCCTGTTCGTCGACGATCTCGGCGGGCGGGAAGTGGACGAGGAATATATGGGCGGGTTCATCAATTTCCTCAATAATTTCCTCGACGCCAAGGTCGTCCTCTTGCTCAAGGAGGTACCGGGCGGAAGGGTCAAGGGCAGCCTACGGACGGCCCAGGAGGTGGATGTCTCGGAGATCGCCGCCGCCATCGGCGGTGGGGGTCACCGGAAGGCGGCCGGTTTCACCGTGACCGGCCGGATCGTCGAAGGTAAGGACCGTTGGTCGGTCCACTGAACCCGGGCATCTGAGATCCGCCCCGGCATGACGGGGCGGACGGGATGAAGAGATCAAAAAAGTGACCTCCCAGAGGTCACTAGTCTGTCTTTTGGGCCGTCCAGGTCCCGGTACTGCCTCCGGATGAGGAGTAGGTTCCTGACGCCGTATCCCGTCCCAGGAAGTGACCGTCCAGTTCGTAGCCGAACTGGTTGAGGATGAATCGGGTGCCGTCGATCGTCCCTTCGGCGCCGGTCATCTCGTGGAAGAGTCTCCTTCCGGACTGGGCGAGATCCAGTTCGATCTCATAGGCGCCGTCGTCGAGGACGATCTGCCACAGGCCTCCGGCGTTGAGCACGACCCGGACCTCTATCTCGTCGCTGGTCTCGCCACAGCTGGCGGTCAGCGTGGCCGAGGGTTCCGGCGTCTGCAGCAGATCTTCCAGGGTCGTCACGTCGGTCAGGGCATCGAAAAGGTCCTCACGTCCCTTGATCATGGCCGAACCGCCGAGCGATTTGACGTCCAGGACGGTCTTATCGCTCGACATCCAGGTGACGCAGCCCAGGGTGCGCTCATCGACTTCCTGGCCCGAACTGTCCTTGGCGCTCACACTCACCAGGGTGCCGAGGTCCTTGATGGCGGGCAGGACGCCCTCGTGGATATCGTCGGAGCGGATGGTGAGTTCCGTGATATCAGGAGTGTCGTCACCGCAGGCGGATGACAGTAGGGCGACGGTCAGGACGGATAGGCAGGTCATGACTGGCCGGGGGCAGTTTCTCATCTCGGCCTCCTTGACGGGTTTAAGGTGCTTCGTCTCACCCTAGCCCAGCGGTCCGGGGCGGTCAAGGCGGTCGTTTACATGGTGTCGCAACGGCGCTATACTCGGATAGAGATGATCACGAAACTATGACCAATCCCTATTCCGTTAATTCACTCAGCTCTTATCTGATACCCACGGTCATCGAGAAGTCCGCTTACGGCGAACGGGCTTACGACATATATTCTCGGCTTCTCAAGGACCGTATCGTCTTCTTGGGCGATGTCATCACCGAGCCGATGGCCAATATCATCATCGCCCAGCTGCTTTTCCTGGAGAGTCAGGACAAGACCAAGGACATCAAGCTTTACATCAACAGTCCCGGAGGTTCGGTTACGGCTGGCCTGGCGATATTCGACACGATGAACCACATCAAACCCGATGTGGCGACCATCTGCGTGGGCATGGCCGCCTCGATGGGTGCGGTGCTGCTGGCCTCCGGCGCCAAGGGCAAGAGGTTCGCTCTACCGAGTGCCGAAGTGATGATCCACCAGGTGATGGGCGGAGCCGAAGGCCAGGCCACCGACATCAAGATCAGGGCTGAGCGGATACTTAAGATGAAGGACGCCCTCAATCGTATCCTGGCCGACCGCACCGGCCAGAAGTTCGAGAAGGTGGAGAAGGACTCGGACCGCGATTATTTCATGAGCGCCGAGGAGGCGATCAAATACGGCCTGATCGACAAGGTCATCACCTGAAGACGATTCCTTTCAGGCAGTGACCGGATGAGGACGGTCCGTCGGAGGACCGTCCTTTAGGTCTACCGGGCCGCCCAGCCGCCGCCCCCCATAGTCATCAGGGGAAAAGAAATACCCGCGCCTGCGGGGCGCGGGAATCGGCTTCAAAGGAAAGGGGATTCAACGGGCGACGGTCGCCGCCGTCGAACTGCCCGATGTGACGGATGTCCGGACGGCTTCGTCGTCAGCGTCAAGCCGATAGTCGAAGAGCAGGGCATCGATCTGGGTGACCCGTTTCTCGATTTCGGCGACGGACACCTCATCCAGGTAGGGCCTGACCGTCCGGGGCGACTGATCGCCTTCCGCAGTGATCTCGATCGCCACTTCCATCGTGATGCCGCCTTCCGTCCGGCTGGCCTCGATGCTCACGGGACCCCGCTCGAAAAGCTCGGAGTATCCGACCTCCCGATCCTCCATGATATGGAGGATATGGGCGAAGAGACCCCGATGGATGAATCCGCCCTCTTCGAAGCGGATCCGGATCTCCCTCTTGGAACCGCGTCTTCTCCGGCCTTCTTCCCGGTCGGAGTCCGCGGGCGCCTTGCGGATACCCTGGCAGAACACTCCTTCGTTCGTCTGGACCGGCAAGGTCACCGGCCTTCTTCCTGTCGGATTCATGTCACAGCTCCTTGGAATAGGAAACAGGCGGGGCACTCGAGATTCCATCAGTTGTCGGTGGGACCGGGTCGGTCTCGCGCCGTCGGGGCGCCCAGGCCGTCCCGTCAGGAACCCACCGATGCCGTCATCATTCTTGAAGGTACTTCATCCTCTCGCCTGAGATCTCCTCAGTGAGAAGGTCTCGGGCAAGGGCCCTCGCGGTGAGCACGAGGGCACCTCAGGCGGGCCGGACACCCGGGCGGCTAGGAGAAGGAGCGGCAGAAGAGCGCTACCCGTCTCCGGGTCTCTTCCGATGACGCCGTGTCGCAGCTGCACTCGCCGCCGCCGACGCAGCCCTTCGACAGGCAGCTGAGGCAGACGACGTCATCCGCCAGGCCGTGGATGCAGAGACCCAGGTCGGCCCCCGCGTTCTCGTGGCAGCAGTCACATGATCCGCCACGACCGTGCGGGCATTCGCGCCGCGAGTTATCGCATTTCCTGTCCAACAATTTACCGGTTTTCATGATTCCTCCTCTTTTCTTTTATCCGGTTATTCCAAGGAACGACCAACGCGTCATGATGACATAACCGAGGCCGGATGTCAAGGGTCGCGGCCGGCTTATCGGAGGCCAACGGAACCCGTTTTAGGCTCATTTTTGGCGAAACGGTGCCGGCAGGGCCGATACCTTGACATGTTTCGGGGCTCATGGTAAAGTTTGATGTCACCTCGGACTGCCCGTGCCGGGGGTGGACACAAGACCCCGGAGATTCGCGCTCACGACAAGCATGGGGGTTATTCGAAGGGTGCTTCGGGCTCCGGCTCGAATATTCCTTGGGATGATCTTCTTGAGCGCGAATCCCTGGGGTTTTTCATTTACGTAAGGTCCGGACCGATGGGGTGACTGATCGCCCGACCGTCCGGCACCCGAAAAGACCGGCCCGTGACCGGTCTTCGTGAAGTTTCGTGTTCAGGTCACCCGGGTTCAGTCACCGGTGACTCCGGCCGTGTCGACATCGGTCATCTCCGGGTTGATTTCGCCGGCCTCTTCTTTTTCCAGTTCGCTGGGATCGACTCCGACCATGCAGATGGCCTGCCAGGGTCGGTAATAACTGACGAATTCCGTCTCTTTCTTCTCGTCGTCGGCGTAAGTGACCGTATAGGTGAAGGCCGTATTGCTGCCGGCGTGGGCACTCTCGGTGCATTTTTCTTCGCCGATCGGCAGTTCCGTGGTCTTGACGTATTTGGTCTCTGGTGGCGGCTGGTAGTTCCAGACCTTGACGTCGGACATCTCCACGGTCCGGCCGTCATCCGTGCCCCAGAAGGTGAAGGTCAGGCGGTTGCCGTCGATGGCCGTCCGGATCAGGATATGGGCCGGGGTGTCGTTGATGAACTTGAAGTCGGGCGCCGGATCATAGATGGTGGCGTCGATGCCCGGCCCGATGTAATTGCCGTCCCCGTCGCGTTCATAGTAGGGGACGCGGTAGGAGTGGTTGCGGCGCTCGGTTATGGGGAGTCCGCTGTCCAGGGCGACACGGAACGCGGTCGAGCCGATCTGACAGAGCCCCCCGCCGTATTCCGGTATGGTCTCCGTCTCCTTGATGACCAGTTCCGGCAGGTAACCGTGCGCGGCGTCGATTTCGCCCAAGGCGCCGATCAGGGAGAATTCTTCACCGGGCGGTATGAGGATATTGTTGAGCGTAGCTGCGCCTACGGCAATATTATGTCTTCGGTTGCTGGGGCTGCCGCGGAAATTGGTCTCGCCGACCCCGATGATCTCCCGTATCCCGAACGGGTTTGAGGTGGCCGTGTCTGTTTTCGGACTGACCGTGGTGATCGGCAGGACGGCCACTTCTCCGCCCGTTTCGCTACCCTCCAGTATGAGCCGTGTTAGCAGCTCGATCGATGCCTCCAGATCTAGGCTTCGGCCTTCGGTGCTGGGGATGAATTCGGCGACCCGTCCGTCCTCCAGCCGGAAGACGGCGTCGCTGGCTTCGGTATGGATTGAGGTGCCACGCGACTCGAGGTATTTGCGCATCTTGTCCCGATCCAGCGTCAGGACCACCCCGTCGTCTCCGGCATCCCCTTGGAGCGAGGTGATCAGCCAGGAGGCGACGGTCTGACGGGAGATCGTCCATGATTCACCCTGGACCGACACGTCCAACGGCAGTCTTTCCAGGATCGGCCCGGCCTCCGATACGAGCGGCTCGACATCCGAGACATGGATGCTCGGATCGTGTTCGGATATCTCGACCTCAATCGGTTCAGACGATACCGTTTCGACCCGCTGACGGGCCAATCTGATCAGTCGGTCGACATCGATCTCCGTGCCGGCCCGCTCCGGTACGACCTCGATATGATAATTCCCATCTTCGTCGACCACGATACGGAGGCCGGCCTCGCGCGTCGGCCGTATCAGGTCGCTCATCTCCCGGTGCAACAGGGTATCCAGCAGCTCCTCATCGAGGGAGTGCGGCAGGGCGATACGTTTCCCGAACATCGAGGCGCCGAGACGGGAGGCCGCGGCCATCAGGATATTGGAATGGCGTCCGATGCCGAAGGCCTGATCGAGGGCCGATTCCGTCTCGAAGGAGAGCAGCGGGCGTACCTGACCACCTCTCGGGGGCAGGACGGACGCCCCACCCAGCGGCGAAGTGAAGGTCAAGGAGAACCCGTCAACGTGGGTCCGGATAGCCTCGCGTGCCTCTTCGATGGTCATGCCGCCGACATAGACCGGACCGACATAGACCCCCTCGACGATGCCGGATCCGCCAGGGCGGGCGAAAAGTCCGAAGGTGCCGATCAGGACTGCGGTCAGGATGAACAGAAAAACAGCCACCCCCCGAACCGGAAAGGGTGACCTGACCCTTTGTCTGATGTTCTTACCGCGGCCGGCCTTCCGGACCCCGCGGGCCCGTAACAGGTCGGCCGATCCGGCGCGGTTCGTCTTCATGTAGATTGAGGCAGTATGTCCGCTGACCCGGCCCGTCATCCGTCGTCACCGGACGGGCCGTCACAGCTTCTTGACGAAGATCTTCTTGGATCGCTCGATTTTCGGCAGGCGCACCGTCATGATCCCGTTCTTGAGCGTGGCCGCAATGCGGTCGGCGTCTATCTCTTTGGGCAGGATCAGCGAGCGGGAGAAGGGCCCCCAGTGGCATTCGCGCACCGCATAGCGCGCGCTCGGCTCGCTGTCATGGGTCCGCTGGCCGCGGATCGTCAGCATGTCATTGTGCAGGAACACCTCCAGATCCTCTTCCTTGACGCCGGCGATAGCCGATTTCACCACGATCTCCCCCTCGGTCTCAAAGACATCGACGGCCAGTTGTCCTTCGTCCTGACCTTCAAGCCACGGTTCGGCCTCGGTCGTCCCGCTCCCGCTCGCCGATCTCTTTTCGGCTTGAGGGAAAAGGACCACGTCCTCCTCACCGCTTTTGTTGAGTAACGGAATATGGATCGCCATACCCTGACCCAGGTTAAGCGGATTTCGCGTCAAGTATAGCATCGGCTCCGCTTTAACTTCAAGTGGAGCCACGCCGGCCTCGGTCCCTGGTCAGGTCGGCGTGTCGCCGGAGTCCTCCCCGGCCTCCTTGACGCCCCCAGACCGCCGCGATAAATTGCCTCCGGAGTCCTTTAGAATCCAGGGAGATCGCCGACCGTCGCGGGAGGTACAGACATGACAGTGAAGATGATCTTCGAGCCGAGGACGGTGGTGGAATGGGACGCTTTCAGCAGCGAGTATCCCCCGTTCAGCATCGCTGTCGACGGTTATTGTAAGGGGGCGCCTCGTTCGACGCCTGATGGGTTGATTCTCAACATCAACCATCATGAGGATGTCGACTCCATGGCGACCCGTTCCAGCTGTGAACAGGCCCTGTGTCTGGTCAAGCTGGGGCTGTATAAGACGTTCCAGACCAGGAACGGCAAGCCTAAGGCGACGTTGTATCTCAACGATTGCGATCAGGACGTGGTGCTGGCCACTTACGTCCTGTCGTATCCGGATCACGTCCCCCGGGCCCGCCTGCGCGAGCTGGTGCGTCTCGAGGACCACCTCGACATGTCGGCCGGGCTTTTCCCTGCCGACAAGAGCGACAGCCAGCTGATCAGACAACTGGCCTGGATCAGCGAGCCTTATACCGAGGCCCGGCATAACGGGGAGCTCACAGCCATGGATGCCAGGAACATGAAGGCCTTGGTGGAGGAGATGCACCGTCGGGTCCGCAGCACCCTGTTCGGGCGCGGTAAGGAGCTGCAGCTCGATACCCGTTTCGAGGTCCTGGGATCCTATCAGGACTGGGCCTTGGTACGGAGCGTCGGTATCCACGCCAGGTTCGGCATGGCCAGCAAGGGCATCACTGCCTATGTCGAGCTGCGGGCCTCCGAAGGCGACAGGTATCACTATGCCCTGGGCCGGCTCTCCTCGTTCATCCCTTTCCCGGTGAAGCTGATCTGCCTGGCCCTCAATGAGGCTGAAGGCATCGATGACCTGACTAAGGGTTGGGGCGGCGGCAAGAACCATGGCGGTTCGCCGCGTGAGCTCGGCAGCAAGCTGCCTCCGGAGGAAGTGGGGCGGATCATCGAGGGATGCATCGCTCTGCATCGGCGCATCATCGAGGAGAAGCCTCCCGAGACCCGGAAGGAGAGCCCGTCGGAAGCGGTCAAGTCCAGGAACGGTAAGGTGAACGGCGCCGCCAAGCAGAACGGTACCGCGAATCCGGAGACAAAAGATCCGGATGTCACGGAGGAGGGTTCCTGACCGACCGCGCCGGTTGACTGGGCAGGCGATCCCTGGTCCACCAGACACCTCGCAGATCGAGGTGTCTTTTTCATTCCGGCGTCATTACTGCCCGGGATTTTCCATTGGACAGGGCGGTCGGAGATGATAAGGTGGTCACGGATCTTTGCATGAGGACGCTCCGGTCCATGACTTAGGGAGTGGAGACCGGGAGGCCGGTTATGAAGAACCTGTCTTTCACGCCGATCGTCGTTCCGCCGGCACTCTCCGGCCTGGACAGCGATGGATTGGCCAACCTCTACGATCTGGTGATCAAGTTCGGTACCGATATCCCGGGAGTCGCCCAGCGACGGCTCTGTCACCCGACGGCCGGCAGTCCGTGCGTCCGCGCCACTTCCGGCAAGCGTCATGACATTATCGTCAGCCGCCGTCCGGACGGGGTCCGGTTCGAGGATGCCTGGGTCGTGCATCTCCTGGACCTGAGCGGTTCCTTCGTCGCCTGGCAGAGGGGAGTGGCTCTGGATGAGGTCAGGAGTCTGATCGACGAGACCGACGCCCTGATGGCCCGGAACGGCCATGTCCATCCGAGGACCCGGGAAAGATTGCGGGTCGGAAACGGTGAAGTCGGCATCCGGAGGAAGCATGCGGTGGACGAGGTCTTCAACGAGCGCGGCCTCATCATCCCGCCTTTTCCGGGCATGGATGTCGAGGCGTTGCGTCAGATGTTCGACCGGCCGGAGGAGGTCGCTACGCTTCGGGGCACCACCCGATCCGGCCTGGTACGGCGTCGGGACGTCTTTTTCCTCCTGTGGGACGGCCATCCTTTGGGTCAGACCATCCTGGAATGGTCTGTCAGTGGCCGGCCCGACATCAGGGGGGCAGAGGATCCGGCGGTCCGCCGGATCGTCCGGATGGTCTGGGACGTGCTCTCCGGCCGCGATATCGAGGATTGAATCGCGGCCTTTTTTTTGTTCCGCGGACCTCCCGGAAGTTTTCCTCCGAGGATTGACAAAAGGCGCCGATTATGCCATGTTTACTTGTATCGCCGCCTGGCTTCAGACAGTCGTCCGGTGGCGCGGTTCATTCCATCATCACAACCTTCGGAGGATAATCCTATGAACACCGATCGGGAGCAGTTGCGAGAGTTCTGCGAGAAGCACGCGGTCGACCAGGCACTGGTGTTCCGGGCATTTGAATACCTCAACCCTTTCATCAAGATGGCCGACAACGGGCCGTATCCGCTCAAGAGTGAAGACGAATTCGATGCCGTAGAGATGAAGCGGGCCATCGCCCTGGCGGTCGTCCGTCGTGTCGAGGCGGTGCGGTTCATCTCCATCGCCCGGGCAATCGACGATGCCGAACGTGAGTCGGGTAACCGGGAGAGGAACGGCCTGTGGTACGCGCTCGAGCGGATGCTGTTCGACGCGTTGTGGGCCAAGCATAACGTGACGATGTGGGGCCCGCTGAAGCAGCCCCTGATCAAGGGCCAGAAGCGCCCGTCGCTCGGCGATGCCCTATGGGGGGTGCTGGACCGGTCCTTGTGCCGTCCGTTGACGGACAGCCTGCAGACCGCTCTGCGGCAATCCGGTTTCGGCTACCGTCTCTGCGAGTCCTTGCCCAAGAACCTCTGCCACGCCCTGCTCTATTTCGTCGGTTTCGCCGTCGGCGGCAACCAGAAGAGGATGGACGCGATGGTTCCCCTGATGCAGCTCATGCCCGGCTGCATTCCTGTGGGGGAGAAGCGGGATCCGACGAAGGATCCGATGGAGCGGGAGCTCGGCACCGGCGAATGGCTGGTGTTGGTGTCCTGAGATATATGCCTTACTCCGGCGTCCAGCGCGCCGGATTTTTTTATGACATCGGGCGGCCGGGAAATGTCGTGGCCGGGCCGTCGGCATGCGGTGGGCCGACACCTTTGACATGACGCGGGCAGTGAGTTATGGTGCCGGGATGTTCATTGTGATCTTCTGTCGTGATATCAGGATCGGAGGACGTCATGCCTGAGGGCAACGGGAATCATCGGGAAGTCAAGGAAAAGGACCGGATGGAGCCGGAGGGTCATCGGGATACTCCGGGCATCAAGGTCGGCAAGGCCATCATCGTGATCGCCGCCGCTTCGTTGATCGCCTATATCCTCATATTGAACGACCGTCTCCTGTCGCCTCCGGAAGAGGAGCCTCCCGCGGAGCTCATCGGTCTTGAGGTCAACGTCATCAGCCACGTGTCGGTGGTGGCGGTCGAGGACAGCAAGGTCAAGGGTTTCATGCCCTTGGTCGCCAGACAGGACTCCTGCATCATGTTCCGGGGCGGCAAGTTCATGATCGAGGCGGTCTACACCAAGGACAATATCGTCCTGGTCCGGTACGTCACGCCACGTCGGTTCGCCTCGACCGAGGCGCCGATGGAGTGTCCTTCCGGCCTGCTCGGGGCGACGACGCTCCATGAGCTGGTCCGGGCGTTACGGGAAGACCTGGCCTACCGCGAGAGGCGGTGACCGGACCGGCATCATCCGGAGCCGTCGACAGGCCATCGACCGGCCCGCGAAAAAGACGACATCGTCTCTGCCTCCCAGGTTCATGGGGGGTTTCTTTTTTACTGACCCGAAGGTCCGGACGTTCCGTTGTCGGCCCCAGGGTTGTACAATGGCCCTATGCGGTTTTTCGGACATCAGAAACAGACACCACCCTCCCATCGGTTCGACGTCAGGCATCTGGGAGCCCTGCCTTCGCTGGCGACGAACCGTCTTTTGGGTTTCGCTGCGTCGAACCTCATCTGGATATTCTTCCCCATCTTCCTTTACGAGTTCTTCGGATTGAGCCTGTCCAAGGTCCTCCTGTGGTTCCTGATATCGCGTCTCATCCGCCTGCCGCTTTTCGTCTGGGCCGCCCGGATATTCTCGCGGATAGGGCTCATACCGAGCATGGTCGTCGGCACGGCCGGTTGGGTGGTCTTCTACGTGACCTCGTTCTCCCTGGCGACCCGCCCCGACTTCCATCCCTGGCTCATGCTGGGCATCATCGTCGTCTCCCTCGGCGTCTTCAACTGTTTCTACTGGGCGCCGTTTCATGTCGATTTCGCCGAATTCTCGACGAAGGGCAAGAGGGGACGGCAAATCGGCATATTCTATGCGGCCCAGCAGCTGATCGGCATCGGCGCGCCGATGTTGGGAGGGGTGCTGATCGCCTCCTACGGTTACGGGGCGGCCTTCCTGGTCGGCATCGTGGTGATACTCCTGTCGCTCATCCCCCTGGCCTTCCTGCCGCGGGTCCGGGTGCGTTACGAGTTCGGTTTTTTCGAGACTTTCCGCCGTCTTTTCTCGAGTGATTACCGGGATATGACCTGGTCCATGGTGGCGCTCGGCGCCGAGGGCGAGGTCGGTTTCGTCATCTGGCCGATTTTCCTGTTCCTGGTGTTCGGCGGCGAGCACCTGGATGTCGGCCTGTTCGCCGGACTGATCGTAATCGTCGGCGTGCTGCTGCAGCTGTTCATCGGCCGCCGGCTCGATGACCGCCCGCCACACCGTCTGCTGAAATGGGGAGTCGATCTGTACGCGCTCGGTTGGATAGGCAAGGCGGCCGTCGATACCGTGACCGGAGTGTTCGCCGCTTCGGCCTTCCATAGTTTCGGATCGATCGTCATGAGGACCCCCCTCGACCTGATGATGTACGAAAGGGCCGCCGACTGCGGACATTACGTGGACGAGTTCACCGTCATGCGCGAGATAGCCTTGACTATCGGGCGGGTGGGCATCATGGCGCTGCTCATCGCCGTCACGGCGTATTTCTCCATCTCCGCCTCGTTCATCGTCGCCGCCCTCCTCAGTTTCGGGGCCCAGCTTTTCGCCAGGTGGCACGTGCCGGCCCGGAAATGCTGAACGTATCAGCCATGACACTCGATCCCATCAACCTGCTGGTCGCCGTCGCCCTGTTATCGTTGTCCGTCTTTCTGGCATCCATGGCCTATCTCGAGGGGCGGGCCTGGTTGGCAGCGTTGGCCATACCTCTGCTGATATTCTCCGGAGCCCGGGTCGGGCGGATCCTGGGCGCGGCTCTCACCGGTGGCGCTCCTTACGATATCCATCGTCTGGAAGAGGGTCAGACCTATGAGTTGGAGACCCAGGTGCAGGTGGGTCGGGACCGCTACGCCTTCATCCGTGAGGCGGGAGCGGATATGCCGATCGTCTTTCGGGTCCGGATGGACCTGCCGTTACCGGACCGGAGCTGTTTCCTGGTCACCGGTGCCAACGGCGATATCGGTCTCAGAACCATGCCGTGTCCGGTCCGCGGCGGCAGGTAAGTGATGTCCCCGGGTACGAAAAAGGGACGCCAAGGACGTCCTTTTTTATTTCAGACCGCTTTGGGTACCACCCCTCAGATCCGGCGGGCCAGTATCTCCAGGTCTTGGTTCCGTTGTCGGCGCAATGAACGCAGCGTGGGGTCGTCCTCCATGGTATGGGCCAGTTGCAGTCCGCCGATGAAGTGGGGAAGCAACACGTAATAGGCCCCCGCCCGGTAGAGGCGGATGGCATCGTGTTCCCGCTCGGTCGTCAGGATGATCTTGGCCTTGGGATTATGACCTTTCATGAATTCCAGCAGGTTGATCGAATCGTCGAATCCGGGGACGGTCGATATGACCAGCTTGGCCTTGGCCAGACCGGCCGATTCCTGGATATCCGGATCGGAGATGTCCCCGTAGACGGCATCGATCTTGCGGTCCATGAGCCGGTTGATGACGTCGGGGTTGAAGTCGATGACCGTGACGTCCCGGTGCAGTTCCTTGAGAGAATGTAGGATACTCGAACCCATCCGGTCGCACCCTACCAGGACGATATGACCGTCCTTCGGGGCGGTCTGGCGTTCGTCCGTCCCCAGCCTCAGGTCGCGGAACTCGAAGACCCGCAGGACGTGGCGGTAGCGGTCGTAGAGCCTCTCCCCGTGGATGATCAGGTAGGAGGAGAGGGTGATGGTGATGATGCCTACAGCCGTCACCAGAGAGACGGCCGTCTCGTCGAGGTGGCCCAGCCGATGGCCGAGCGCCACCAGGATCAGGCTGAATTCGGATATCTGGGCCACGGTGACGCTGGCCAGGAACGAGGTGCGGGACCGATAACCCATCAGTCCGAGTATCAGCATGACGATCAGCGGATTACCGATCAGTACGAAAGCCGTCAGTATCAGCGTGGGGAACCAGATCGCCGTCAGGTTGGAGAGGGCCAGTTTCAGTCCGAGTACCGTGAAGAAGATGACGATGAAGAAATCCCGCAGCGATTTTATGCGGCTCGATATCTGGAAGTGCTCGATGCTGTCGGCCAGGGCGATGCCGGCCAGGAAACCGCCGATCTCGATGGAGAAGCCGATCTGCGGGATGGTCACCAGGGCAGCCAGCCCGAGTCCCCAGGCCAGACTGCTCAGGAGAAGCATCTCTTGAGAGTGGCCGATGGTGTGCAGTAATCGCGGGATGACGTACTTCCCGAGCAACAGGACGATGCCGAAGAGGATCAGGGCCTTGAGTACCGTGATCGAGAGGACGGCCAAGGGCAGCTGTCCGGTGACGCCGACCTCCGGCGTCAGGCTGGTGATCATGATCAGCGCCAGCAGGGCCACGAAATCCTGGACCAGCAGGAAGCCGACGACCAGTTTGCCGTGCAGGCTGTCCAGCACATGCTTCTCGGAAAGGAGCTTGACCACGATGATGGTGCTCGAGAAGGTCAGGGCCAGGGCGATGTAGAGCGCCGACAGGGTGCTGTAGCCGAGCAGACGCGTGATCAGGTAGCCGATGAGCGAGGTGAAGACGATCTGGCCGATACCGGTAAGCAGCGCTGGCTTGCCGATATAACGCAACTCACGGAGACGCATCTCCATACCCACCAGGAAGAGCAGCAGGGTTATACCGATCTCGGCGAAGGCGTCGAGCACCTCGGTATTCGATATCTCGACCAGTCCGAGCGGTCCGATGAGTATGCCCGCGGCCAGGTAGCCCAAGATGGTCGGCTGACGGAGCCATTTGGCCAGCATCCCGAGCGCCGTGGCCAGGATGAGTACCAGGGTGATGTCCAGGAATATCCCGTTCATGCGTTAATTATAGCAAAAAATCGCCCCGCGGGGCGATTTTTGAGCTTATTTCTCCCATCCGGCAGGGAGTGTGACATCGAGAATGATGCCGCTTCGGCGTAATTCCTCGATAAATATCTCCGGATCGAGGCTGACCTCCTGACGGAGGACGCCGACGTCCGTGACGTCGCCGCGGACCGTCATTTCAATCACGGTCGCGGCCATGAATCCGGTGGCGATCTGCATCGCCGAAAGGCCGAGCTCGGGGTCGGAGCGGATGACCGTCTCGATGACTATCCGGCCCTCATCACCCTCGACCACGATACGCAGGACGATCATGTCCGGGATGTCCTGATATTTACGCAGGTGCTTTTCGAAGACCGCCTCCGAGACCCGCCGCGGCGGGACACTCACCCCGTCTACATCGACCGGCTCCATCTCCATGAAGCCGAGGTCGCGGAGCATGTTGAGGATCGACCAGTGTCCGCCGTAGCGGAGCGTCTTGTAGCAGAGTTCCGGAATCAGGTTCTCGTAGGTGCGGGCCAGGGTGGAGAGTCCGCCAGAGGTGTAGACCGCCGCGAATTCTCCCAGACCAGGAAATTCCTGAGTCTCGAGTCCGGTGAGCGAACGGACGCGTGTGAGCTTCCCGCCCTGCAGGATCTCGCAGTCCTCCAGATACTCGTTGAAGAGTCCTTGCACGGAGAACGTGAGGGAATGCTTCAGGGGCCCGGCCGGGGACTGTTGCATGCCACCGCAGTAGATGGCCACCCGTTTCGGGTACTTGCCCGTGTTCTGGCGGTAGAGGTCGATGCCGTAGCGGGCGATCGGCTGATCCCCGCCCGGCGCGACTCCGGCGGCCGGGAAGGCTTTCACGCCCATCTCTACCGCCTCTTGGTGCATGGCGAACTGGGCGTCCGTGACGTCGTCATTGCCGCCGAGGTCACAGTAGTGGCAGCCAGCAGAGATCGCCGCCTTGAGCATCTCGATGCCGAAAGAGTAGGGCAGGGAGTTGACTACCGCCTCATGCTGGCGCATGTGAGCGTGCATCTGACCCACGTTGCCAGCATCCGCCAGATGCAGCACCACCCGGGGATCGTCCAGGAAGACCGAGAGGGCCGCCAGACGTTCCGGATCGTTGTCGATCACCGTCAGAGTCAGGGTGTGACCGTGACGAAGCAGATGATAGCCGATGGCGCGGGCCTGCAGGCCGGCGCCGAGGAGCAGGTAACGCACAGGCACGTCGTGCATCATGAACCTCCTTGCCGATCGGGTGCCGGCAGACGTGTTTCAGGGATGAGGCGCCCGGAGGGCGCCGGCACGGACTCGCATTTCGGACAGAAGGGCACGGCCACCGAGACGAACAGCTCCCGGAATCCTGCTTCAGGGGACTGGCCCCGGACAGACGGCACCAGACGGACCCGACGGCTCAGGATGGGCCCGCCGCAAGAACGGCAGAGATAGGTGCGCCGGCCGTTACGGGCCTCGCAGTTCGTCTCAAGGTAACAGTCCCTTTCCCTCCGGAAATCAGGTTCCGTTATCCGGTCCGGTGTGATCATTTCCGCCTCCCGGTGGTGAGGGTCTCAGGAAATGTAAAGGGCTTAGGCACAGCGACCGTAGCGCAGCCGGTCCGCAATTTCAAGCGAAGCGCCGCCAGACCAGCCGGTCGTTTTTTGCTTGACCGGATATGCTATAATGGAACCATTCGAAGTGATTATGCGTGACCACATCATCTTCATCCTGATTTCCGTGGCGATAGTGCTGCTGGTACCGCTTACCCTGGTCGGCTGTGGGCGGTCGGATATGGAAGCCGGTCCTTCGGCACCGGACAGCGCGGCTGTGGAAGGTGAGTCGGCACCGGAGACGGCGGCGACGTCCTATTCGTTGGAAGAAGTAGCCACCCACGGTTCGGAGGACGACTGTTGGATGGCTATCGACGGTCGGGTCTACGACGTCACCGATTACATCCCGGACCATCCGAATCTCGATCCCATCCTGGCCGGCTGTGGCCTGGAAGCGACGGAACTGTACGATACACGCCCCATGGGATCAGGGACGCCTCATTCGCCCCGGGCAGACCAGCTCCTCGAGGATTACCTGATCGGTGAGCTGGAACGGTAAGGACAGGACCGGTGGCGGGATTGACGGCCGGTCAACAACCGCGTCGCGGCAGCGACATGATAGATCGACGATAACGAAAGGACATGTATGAAGGAATACCTAAAGGCAGTGCTCTTCAGTTCCTGGGGCGGCCTGCTGTTCACCGGAATCATCTGCGGCACCGGCCTGTTCGTCGGTGAATGGCTCTATGAGGAACCGTCACCGTTCTTCCTCTGGATACCCTCTTGGTGGTTCTGTTTCGCCCTGTTCGTGGTCATCTTCGCGGCTTCCTGCATGTGCTGTCGGGGCAAGGATGGTGCCCGGGCAGCCAAGATCAATGCCGTGGTGGCCTTCCTGGGGAGCCTGCTTACGGGACGCTATCTGGTCGAACTGATCCTGTGGCGGTCTTTATCGGATGATCCGGGCATCCAGTACGTCACCTTGCTGCCGTGGAGCCTCTACGCCTTCATCCTTTTCGGCATGATCTTCGTCTATTCGGCCGTCGTGCTGCTGATACCGTCCAGGAAGAAGAGATGAGACGGCGGCAGTAAGCGGTCCATGACTATGTCTCTGGAGTGGAACAAGAGCATCTCGGTCGGTGACGCCACCTTGGACGAGCAGCATCAGCAGCTGTTCTCCCAGATCAATTCCCTGGCCGACGCGGTTTCGGAAAGCGAAGGCGAACGGGTCGTCAGCGATATCGTGGCCTTCCTCGGTGAATACGTCGCCGACCACTTCAGTCACGAGGAAAGCTACATGGAACGGCATGGTTATCCGCAGCTGGAACAGCACCGGAGACTGCATGAGGAGTTCTCCCGGCAATACGAGGAGATGAAGAAGGAACTGGAGAGGGGCGAGTCGCGCGTCTTCGCGGAACGCGTGGAGAATTTCCTGGGACACTGGTGGATCAATCACGTTACCATCGAGGACAAGAAATACGAACGGTACATCACCGGCCACCCCGGAAGCCATCCCCAGGACGAGCCGGAGGATTACCATGATCAGGTCCAGTTCTAGTATCTGCGGCTCACGGCCGCACCCAGGATCCATGTCGACCCATGGGCCTTTTATTTTATGGTCGATCGTCAAAAGACCGCTCCCGGAGCGGTCTCATTACGCGGTCGTCATCAGGCTCATGAATCCTCGGGCGGCGGCCCGGCGATGGGCAGGGTGAACCAGAAGGTGGTCCCCTGACCTTCCTCCGACCGGAAACCCATCTGACCGCCGTGTTTTTCGACCACCGATTTGCAGTAATAGAGCCCCAGTCCGGTACCCTTGATCGGCCCCTCGATGACGTTCGAGGCGCGGAAGAACTTGCTGAAGACCCTGGCCTGGTCCTCCTTCGGGATGCCCATACCCTGATCCTTGACGGAGAACTTGACCGACCCGTCCAAGGGCTCGGCAGCTACGGTGATGCCGCTGTCCTCGGGCGAGTATTTGACGGCATTGGAGATGAGGTTCTTCAGCGTCTCGCCGACGGATAGGGCATCGAAGACCATCTTAGGCAGGTCGTGCCGTTCGTAGACGAATTTCTGTCTCTTCTCCAGCAGCAGCGGTTCGGATTCTTTCAGTATCGCCTCCAGGAAACCGGACGGCTCATGCTCTTCCGGGCTCATCTTCACTCCGGTCTCCAGGCGGGAGATGTTGAGCAGCTGGTTGATCAGTTCCAGCAGGCTGTCGCTGGCCACGTACATCTTCTCGACCCATTCCATCTGTTGGGGATTCATCTCGCCGAAATCCTTGCCGCGGAACATGCTGGCGATCATCTTGATGACCGTACCCGGGGAGCGCAGTTGGTGTGAGGCAATGGAGATGAATTCGGATTTCCTCTGGTCGAACTCCACCTGATCGGTGATGTCATCGAAGATGACCAGGGCGCCGACGGTCTCATCCCGCAGCAAGACCGGCGAGATGACCATGCGTACGGGGAGGCGGGTCCTGTCGCTCCGTCTCAGGTAGTAGGGTTTCGAAGGCGCGCGGGTGACGATCGTCTTGCCTGTCTTCATCGCTTCCCAGAGGGGCCATTCGTCCGGGACGATCGGGTTTTCCTGCTCGTCCTCGAGCTTGAAGGCGTCGGTGATCTGGATGCCCTCGACCTTCTCGTCTTTCCACCACAAGGCCTTTCTGGCGACATCATTGACGAAGGACAGCTTGCCATCCTTGTCGGCCGCGGCCACCCCTTCACCGATGCTGGTCAGGAGCGCTTCGGTGCGGGCCCTCTCCAGCTCCGCCATGCCCTTGTTGAACTCGAGCACCGAGGTCCGCACTTTCACCTGCTGTTCGCAGGTCTTGCGGGCCTGAGTCAGCTCCTTGGTCAGGATGTCGAACTGCATAGCCAGGTCCTCGAGCTCTCCCAGACCGCGTGGCAAGGCCTCTTCCTCACGCACGTCGACCAGCACTTCGCTCATGGCATCGGCCAGACGCCGGGCCTTTCTCGATATGAGGATGTCGCCCAGCACCAGCATAAACCAGGTGATGACGAAGATGAGGATGCCGCTCACGGCCGCTACCGAGGTGAAATCCTGGTCGAACCTCTGTACCCGGACCACGGCATACAGGGCCACCCCCAGCAGCGAGGCGGCGGTGGCGATAACCAGAAAATTGACCCGGGCACCCAGGGTCCTGAACATCGGACCTTCGGGCCGACGTTCGTCCTCCTCAGCCTCCTCACCCTTCTTTTTAGGCTTATTTGCTCCGGTCATAGGGATGCGGGGCGGCCGCTCCGGCCGCTCCACACCTTAATTATACCAAGAATCGCCGCCCCGAAGGAGCGGCGACCGTAGTTGTCGGATCGGCCGTCCATTATCCTTCCGCCGTATCACCTCGGTCACGGGTCCCGGCGGGTCGGTACGTTTCGGGTCGTCTGGCGAAGGACAGGAGGAGGCCGCCGAGCAGACCGAGGCCGATGACGACCAGTCCGGAAAGATGGATCGAACGGGCGATCGTCTCCGTATGGCGCAGCGCTCCGAAGTGCCAAAGCAGATGGTTCCAGTCGTGGATCAGTCCGTCGGCGATGAGCGGCAGCTGCATCTTGAGCGCGTCGGCCGCGTAGACACTGACGTCGATGAGGCTCTGTCCCGTCCAGAGCAGGGCCAGGCAGGCCGCGTGCGCCTGTCTCCTGAGCAGCAGGGTGACGGTCACCGTCAGGGGAACCAATACCTGCATCACCGACCCGCCGGCGATCTCTATCCATTGCTGCGGGAAGACGGCGAAAATGAAATGGCCGGCCTCATGGAAGATCAGGTTCACCCCGTCGATCAGATGCCACTCGTGCGGCTTCAGCGCCGCGTTCAGGAAATAGGCGCCGAAGATGACGAGGGCCGCGATTTTTCCGTAGAGCGGTCTCATGGGGTCAGTTCTCGCGGTCCGCGGGTCTTATGGGTCATTTGCTACCATGATATAATATGATTATGGTATAAGCACCCTCCGGGCTGATATCTGACCTCTTATGCGTGAAACGAAAAGGGGCTTCACCTTGGTCGAGATTCTGGTGGTGATCTTCATCATCGGTCTCTTGTCGACGATCGCCGCTGGCGTCTTCGGGAGGGCCCGGGCTAAGGCTCGCGATTCCGTCCGGGTAAGCGACGTCCGACAACTGAGCCAGGCCCTCGAGTTGTACTATAACGACCGTGGCGGCTATCCCCTAGAGATGCTGGGAATCGTCCTGGGCGTCGATGCGACCACCTTATGCGATACCAGCGATTTTTCGGACACCTGCGTGGGTACCAAATATCACGGGAACATCAGTCCGGCTCCTACGCCGGCCGACGGCTCCTGCACGGAGATCCAGAACCGCTATGATTACACCTCGGACGGCACGACCTACGCGATAGATTTCTGTCTGGGTGGGGATACCGGAAGTTTCAGTGCAGGACCGCGTCAGGCCTCTCCAGCCGGGATACAATGACCTATCAGTAGAGTATCAGACGAATCGCCCATCCGGATGTTGGGCGGTTTTGATTTGAGTGACCGGCCGTATCCGATTCCTAGCGTAGAATCAAACACCCCCCATAGCTCCAGCTCGGCTGGAGCGACGGGGGGTGGTGACCCCACCGGGAATCGAACCCGGATTAGCACATTGAAAGCGTGCTGTCCTAACCATTAGACGATGGGGCCGAAGATGGGCGGAAACGTCTCCGATATTACGTCTTTTTCGCCTCCCAGTCAAGACGTCCGGCCCAGCGGACGGGGTGGACAGACAGCGCTCCATGATATACTCTCTTCCAGTTATGCGCATACTGGGAATAGAGACTTCCTGCGACGAATCGTCGGTCGCCTATCTGGATATCAGGAGCGGTCAGGTACGGCGGTCGGTCCATCTCGTGTCGACGCAGGAGATACATCGGAAGTACGGGGGCGTCGTGCCGGAAGTGGCAGCCCGGGAGCACGCGGTGACCCTGCCGCCGCTACTTTTTGAATTAGCCGAGCGGGTGACGGGGGAGGCCGACGGGCGACAGTTGGGTAGACTGGTTGACCTGATCGCCGCCACCCGCGGGCCGGGTCTGGTCACCTCATTACGAGTCGGTCTGGATACCGCCCGCACCCTGGCCGCGGCCTGGGGCAAGCGCATCGTCGGGGTGAACCATATCGAGGCGCATGTCTGTTCCGGTTTTCTTCCGGCCTCCGGCGAGGGTCCGCTGCCTAGGGGAAGGGGGCTCTTCCCGGCGTTGGTCCTGGTGGTCTCGGGTGGGCACACTGAGCTGCTTCTGATGTCAGGACACCGCCGTTTCCGGCTGCTCGGTGCCACCAAAGATGATGCCGCGGGCGAAGCCTTCGACAAGACAGCCAAACTGATGGGCCTGGGCTATCCCGGCGGCCCGGCGATATCCGCCCTGGCCCGGAAGGGAAATCCGCGAACTTTCGAGTTCCCGCGCCCGCTGATCCACCGATCCGACCACGATTTTTCCTTTTCCGGACTGAAGACGGCGGTCCGGTATTTCCTGCGCGACCGGCAGGAAAATCTGGATGATGAGCGGTTCCTGGCCGACGTGGCCGCTTCGGTCGAGCAGGCGATCGTCGATGTCCTGGTCACCAAGACCCTTCGGGCCGCCCGGGCCGAGCGCGTCCGGACCGTGATGCTCGCCGGCGGCGTGGCTGCCAACCGGAAATTGCGGCAGGAACTGAAGGAGCAGGTCGCGGCCGGACCGCTCAAGATGCGTTATGTAGAACCGCCGCTCGATTACTGTACGGATAACGCGATGATGGTCGCGCTGGCCGCATATTATCGGCTGCGTCCCTGGAGCCGCGGAGACAGTTGGGTCGGGATGGAGGCCGACCCCTCTTGGGAATTGGGCCGTTGATTTGTGGATATGGACATGCCGGAGAAGACGATACATGACCTGGAAGAGCTCAAGGAGTACGCCGCGGGATTCGTCGCGACGCTGCGGGGCGGCGAGACGATCGGTCTCGTCGGCGAGCTCGGTGCCGGCAAGACCGCCTTCGTCCAGGAGGTGGCCCGTGCCCTGGGGGTGGAGTCTGCCGTGACCAGCCCGACCTTCGTGCTGATGGGCTTTCACAAGACCGGCGCCGGGGCGGCGGCGCGGGGCATCAGGACGCTCTGCCATGTCGACGCCTACCGCCTCAAGGAGGAGTCGGAACTGTGGGGAATCGGCTTCGGCGATTATGTCGGCAAGCCGGATACGGTCACCTTCGTCGAGTGGGCCGACCGGGTGCCGAGCCTCAGGGGGCTGCCCGGTTATCATGAGCTTAAAATCGGATTCGATGAGGGTGAGGTGAGGCGGCTGTCCTGGGACGCGGCGTCTAGCCCTCCCCTTCAGGATAAGCCGGAATAAGGCTTAAAGAGGCCGGTATCAGGTTGACAGACGCCGGTTTTTGTGTTAGCATAAGGCGTCAATCGGGAGGTTGATAATCGTTCTGAAGTTCATTGATAAACCACCCTGACTGGGGACAGACGGAGGTTCTCTGATGAAAACGTTGCTAGGGGTATTACTTTTGGGGCTGCTGGCCTGGTCCCTCGTCCTGGAGAGACAGGCCAAAGACGACGGTCGGTCCCGAAAGGCCTCCGTCGAAGTGCGTGTGGCGCACGCCAAAGCGTCGGATGGGCCCGGCGACGACCTGACCGCCGCATCGACAGCGGCGACCGAACACGTCGTGCCCGATGACCCGTTCGAGTTGATCGAACAGGTGGCCGACACCTACGGCGTGCCCGCCGGGGCCCTTTACGGGATCTGGCAGGCCGAGACCGCTGGGCTGAAGTCGGGTTGGGGCAAGGGTCGGGCCTGGTTCCGGGCTTACAGGCTGTCCTATAAGAACAGCGTCTGCGTGAAGGAGTACGGTCCGGACATGTGCTGGCGTAACTGGTTGGCCCTGCGTTCCATCTGTGAACAGCGCCGGACCGACGGGACCCAGGTCTGCGATCCGTTCAAGGTCCGCACCGCCTACGCTCTGGAGATGGGCCCGATGCAGTTCCTGCCCACCACCCTGGTCAAGGGTGCCGCCGAGGGGAAACCTCAGTGGTCCGAGTACGCCGTCGATTACGACCGCGACGGCGTGATCGATCCGCACTCCCTGCCGGACGCCATGGCTTCGGCCGCCGTGTACCTGCGGACCTACTACGAGAAGAAGGCCGGCAAGGTCAGCGAGACCGCTGCCTGGCGCTACGCCGTCATCCGTTACAACGGCGCGTCGGAATACTATTCCGGCGTCGGCAAGAAGATCGGTGTGGCCGGATACTGGAAGCGTTGGTGCAAGAAGCGCGGCTGCCAGTCGGACCGCAAGAAAGACGATCGGCTGATGGCCGACGCGCGATGAAAAGACAGCCCCCTCTCCTCCTCCGGGCCGGAACGTGACAGTTCCGGCCCTATTTTTTTAGCTTGTAGGGCGGTCGGGCCCGTGTTATGGTCGACTGATGCGGCACCGTCGTGTCGACGGATGCCCTCCCGCGCCATTAGATACGCGTCGCTAACATGGAGGTGCGGCGGTGAAGTACCTTAAAATCACCAATCGCGGATCCCTGAACCGCAAGGATCTGGAGCTTGTGGGCAGTACCACGAAACGCGACCGGCTCGATGACGAGGCGGTCATCGGCCACAAGGGTTCCGGCACCAAGCTGTCGACCGTGGCCGCCCTGCGTCTCGGCCTGCAGGTCGCGGTGACCTCCACCGATTATCTCGGGTCCTATTACCTGGCCTTCGACACCGAAGAGGTGGATATCGGCGGCCGTCAGGTGCGGCAGATCCACTTCAATTATTTCGAGCCGACGGACCGGGGAGAGTTGAGGAAGTCACGACAGCCCTGGTTCATGACGCTGGATGCCTTCCAGGATTGGGACCAGCCGATCGGCAACGACGGGCTGAAGGCCTACAAGGTGTTGCGTGAGTTCATCTGCAACGCCTTCGACGAGGACAAGGGTTTCCGGATCGAATACGTCGACCGACCCTCTTTCGCCCCGCCCGGAGAGACCTCGGTCTACATCCTCAACACGCCTGAGGTACGGCAGGTCTTCGACCGGGTATCGCGCTATTTCAAGTTTCTCGCCACGGAAGCCCCCCTGGTCAGGCTACAGGGTCTCGGCTCGATCTTCACCAAGTCCGAACCCAAGAACACGCGACTGTTCGTGCTGGGGGTCATGGTGGAGTGCACCGACGACTGGTGGCGTCACTCGCTCTTCGACTACTCGCTGTCCCGGAAGTCGCTGGTCTCGGAGGAGCGGGTCATCAAGAGCCTCTACGAATACGAAGGCGAGCTGGGCCGGCTGTTGGCCGCCCTGACCTGTGATGGGTTGACCTTCTCCCTGTTCCAGCACATCGTCTCGCGGCCGTCCGGGCTCGAGGTGCGGGCGCTCTCGCGCGTCCACGCCGAAGATTTCAGCGATCGCTCGCGCGAGGCCTGGCTCGGGGCGGTCCGTCAGGCATACGGAGACGGTCCGCTGTGCATCGCCACCGGCCATCGCGCCATCGACAGCGACGCCAGTCAGATCTACGGGTATCGCGTGGTCGGCGGCGACAGTCTCGAGTTGCGGTCCTTCCTGAAGGCATTGGGCTTTCCGACCGCTTCGGAGATAGTGCCCAAGAAGTTCGAGTACCGCCTCGTCAGGTTCGGGGAGCTCGACCAGGACAGCCAGCGGCGTTTCCAGGAGGCCTTCCGGATGTTCGCCCGCCAGTTCCCCGATCGGGCACGCATCCCGATCGTGCTCTACTATCCGCTGGACGAGAAGATGCGCCGGGCCGCCGGTTATGCCGGAATCGGCGAAGGACTGTACAAGGAGATCTGGCTGGCCGCCCTGACGCCGACGTCCCTGGGCTCGGTCCACGATATCTTCGAGACCCTGATGCATGAGGGGCGGCATTGCGTCACCAAGGTCGACGATTACGACCGGATCTTCGTCAGGGCGGCCGAACGCGATGTCACCACCGTCATCTATCGGACGGAGGGGCGTGACGAGTTCGGGCCCGGTTTACCCGTGCCGCCCTCCGGCGATCCGGATCGGATCCGGCCCAATCTGGTGATTCCGCTGCGGGACCGCGCCAAGGGTTCCGGTAAGAAGGTGACCTGATATCCCGTCCGCAACGACTGTCTGACCCGCCACGGCTCAAGGCCGCAGGCGGGTCTTTTTTGTGCGAAAAAACCGCCTGTTCCGGCGGTCGGTCAGGCCGTCCCGGTATCACGTCTTGGCGACCCGGAATATCTCGTCGACCGTGGTGATCTTGTCCAGGGCCTTGAGTAACCCGTCCTGGACCATCGTCACCATGCCCTGTTCGATGGCGATATCCTGCATCTCGTATTCGGAGACCTTGCCGCTCAGGATGACCTCTTCGATTTTGGGGGTCATGGTGAATATCTCATAGATACCCAGGCGACCCTTGTAGCCGGTGTTGTTGCAGACGTCGCAGCCGGTGCCCCGGTAGAACTTGAGGTTGTCTAAATCGACCTCGTAGCCGGAGTCGGGCGCGAGATTACTCAGGGTCTCCTTGATCGTTTTCATCCTCTCCGCATCGACTTCGTCCTCGACTACCTCACATTTCTTGCAGATGCGGCGGACCAGACGCTGGCCGATGACCGCGTTCAGGGCCGGCGCTAGGAGGAACGGCTTGACCCCCATGGACAGGAAGCGGGGGATGGTGCCGGCTGCGGTGTTGGTATGGATCGTCGAGATGACCAGGTGGCCGGTCAGCGCCGCTTGGATGGCGACTTCGGCGGTTTCCAGGCCGCGCAGCTCGCCGACCATGATGATGTCGGGATCCTGACGCAGGATCGAGTGCAGGCCCTTGGCGAAGGTGTAATCCTTGCTCTTGTCGATGTTCGACTGGCTGATGCCTGCCAGCTTGTACTCGACCGGATCCTCCAGGGTGATGATCTTGGTGTCCTCGCTGTTGAGCTTGTTGAGCACCGCGTACATCGTGGTCGTCTTGCCGGAGCCGGTCGGACCGGTGGTGATGATCATGCCGTTGGGCCGGGAGATCTCCCGCTTGAGCTGTTCCCAAGCCTTGCCACGGATACCCAGATCCTCGAAGGCCAGGTTGATAGCCGAAGGCTTGAGCAGACGCATGACGATCGATTCGCCCCAGGTGGTCGGCAGGGTGCTGACGCGGACATCAACCTTAGATCCGTCGGCCATGAAGATGGTGAAGCGTCCGTCCTGAGGCACAGTGGTGATGTTGAGCTTGAGGGCGGAGATCAGCTTGAAGCGGTTGACGATGCGCGGCCACAGTTCCTTCTTGACCTCGGCCACCTGGGTCAGCATGCCGTCGATACGGAACCGGATTACGACCTTCTTCTCCTCGGCCTCGATGTGGATGTCGGAGGTGCCGAACTTCAGGGAGGCAGCGACGATCAGGGCGACGAAGTCGGTGATGGATACCTTCTGCACGTTCTCGTGGATGTCCTTGAGCGTCTCCATCGCCTTCTGGAACTTCTCCAGGTCGTCTTCGGTGATCTGGACTCCCTTGACCACCTCCTTCACTTCCGGCAGGGCGTCGTACATCTTCTCACCGACCTCGAAACTGTGTTCCGAGATCATGTAGACCTTGGTCCGGGCGTGGGTGCGTTCCTGGATCTGGAACTCGAATTCCTTTATCTGGGGGCCCTTCGGGTCGACGGCGCCGATGCGGATCTCTTCGCCGGAATAGAAGAAGGGTACGACCTTGTGCTCCTTGGCCTGTTCACGCGGCAGCAGTTGCAGTGCCTCGGGGGAGATGGGAAAACCGGCCAGGTCGATGTGGTCGAATCCCAGCTGATCGGCTTTAGCCTTGGTCTCCGCCTCCTTTTCCTTGAGGCGGATCTTGCGCATCTTGTCTTGTAGCTTCTCCTGCGCGGTCTCGTCGGCGGGCTTGCGCTTCTTCGGTTCCTCTGCCGCGCCCTCATCCTTCTTACCGAGCAGGTCCTCGATGGTCTGCATACACCTTAATTATAGCACATCGTCCGGATCGGAAGCATGACCGATACTGTCCTGATAGATACGAAAGGCCCCGCGTCATCGCGGGGCCGGTATCGTGGTCTGCCGGGCGGAACCTATCCTTTCGGCTGCAAGGCGCCCCACCAGTGCATCAGGCGGGCCACCACTCCCTTCTCGGAGACCCTGGACCATACCAGCAGCCAGGCCGCCACCTGGAAGGTGGTCAGGAACGATACGGTCAGGATCATGATGATTATCATCAGTGCCACGGCCAGGACGAAGAAGATCGCACCCAGGGTGGCCATGGAACTCAGCGCCGCCGAGACGAAGAAGAGGAAGACGACCGGTACCGACAGGAGGAACAGCAGGAGCAGCGCCAGCAGGCCGACTCCGAGATTGATCAGGAACAGCAGTATCGCCATCTCGATGCTCACCAGCCAGTGTTTCTTGAAGAGGTGCCAGGAGGCGACGACAGACTCGTAACATCCCTTGTCCTTGATTACGGCGTAGTTGGAGGCATAGACGGCGATCAGCGAGGCGACGACCGCCAGCAGTGTGAAGATGATGAACGAGGCCAGATAGTAGAGGGCCGACATCACCGTACCGTCGGCGATGAGCAGCGACAGGTTGGTCCCGGTCACGATAACGGCCAATATGGCGATGACCTTGGCCGAGATGTTGATGCCGAACAGTCTCCAGAAGGAGTCGGCACCGGATCTGACGGCCTCGCCGAAGCTCAGTTCGCCGCCGCGGACGATCTTCCTGATGCTGGCGATCAGACCGCCGACGGACACCGTGGATATCCAGAGAAGCAGGCCGACGAACAGCAGGCCGACGGCGACGAAGACGAATGAGGTCAGTATCGGGAACGGCGAGAAGCGGATTATCGCCTTCAGCGTGGCCAACCCGGGAATCAGCTGGACGCTCCCGCCGTAGGACATGACGATCAGCTCCCGGCTTTTCTTGACGACACCCAGGAAGACCTCGGATATCCATCCGAAGCCGATGAAAGAGGCGAAAAAGCCGAACAGCCAGAGATGTTTATGGTTCCAGGCGATACGCCAGGCGTCGCCGATGATGCCGCGGTAGAAAGGGAGCGGGTCTTTTGGGCGTGGTGTCATAGTCCTCCTTATGATGATTCGTCCGGGGTACGCCGGCGCGGCGCACCTCCAATTTTTCTCGTCTTACTATAGCACTTTCCGGCCCGGTTGCCCAAGGGCGGTCAGTTTCAGGCTCCGTCCGACGCGGTCGGTTTGGCTCCGAGCAGTTCCTCGAAGGCCTCTTTTTCGATGGTCTCTTTCTCCAGGAGCACCTTGACGATCTTTTCCAGGTCATCCCGGTGTCCGTGAATCACCTTGCGGGCCGTACGCATCGCATCATCGAGCAGGGCGTTGATCTCCTGGTCGATCTGTTCGGCGACCTTCTCGCTGTAATCGCGCTCGTAGTGGATCTCCTTGCCCAGGAAGACCATCTCTTCCTTCTTGCCGTAGGTCCGCGGGCCCAGTTTCTCGGACATGCCGAAATCGGTCACCAGACGTCGGGCCAGGTTGGTGGCCTGACGCAGGTCGTTGGAGGCGCCGGTGGTCAGGTTCTTGCCGCCGAAAATCTCCATCTCGGCGGCATATCCGCCGAGCGAGACGGCCATATCGTCGAGGAACTCCACTTTGCGGTGCATCTTGCGGTCCTCGCTCGGCAGCTTCAGCGTGTAGCCGGCAGCGGCGCCTCGGGAGATGATCGAGACCTTGTGTACGGGGTCGGCGTTGGGGAGCATGTGGGCGACCAGCGCGTGTCCGGCCTCGTGGTAGGCCGTGATCTTCCGTTCGCTTTCGGACAGGATATGACTCTTGCGTTCCGGGCCGAGCAGCACCTTCTCGATGCTCTCGACCATCTCGTCCATGGAGGTGCGCTTCTTGTTGCGGCGGGCCGCCAGGATGGCGGCCTCGTTGACTAGGTTGGCCAGATCGGCCCCGGAGAAGCCGGGCGTCCTTTCGGCGATACGTCTCAGGTTGACGTCCTCGTGCAGCGGCTTGTTCTCACTATGCAGCTTCAGGATGGCCTCGCGGTCGTTGATGTCCGGCTCGTCCAGGATGACCCGCCGGTCGAAGCGCCCGGGACGGAGCAGGGCGGGATCGAGCACATCCGGACGGTTGGTGGCGGCCAACACGATTACGCCCTGGTTCGGGTCGAACCCGTCCATCTCCACCAGTATCTGGTTGAGGGTCTGTTCCCGCTCGTCGTGGCTGCCGCCTAGTCCGGCGCCGCGCTGACGGCCGACGGCGTCTATCTCGTCGATGAAGACGATGCAGGGGGCGTTCTTCTTGGCCTTGTTGAAGAGGTCGCGGACCCGTGAGGCGCCCACGCCGACGAACATCTCCACGAATTCAGAGCCCGAGATGTGATAGAAAGGCACGTTAGCCTCCCCGGCCACGGCCCGGGCTAGGAGCGTCTTGCCGGTGCCGGGGCTACCCATCAGCAGGACCCCCTTAGGGATCTTGGCGCCGAGGGTGATGAACTTCTTGGGACTGCGCAGGAATTCGACCACTTCCATCAGCTCCTCCTTGGCCTCTTTCACGCCGGCCACGTCCTTAAAGGTGATGCGTTCCTTGGAGTTCTTGGGGATCTCCCGGGCGCTGCTGTGACCGAAGGAAAGGGCGCGCGTGTTGGCCCCCTGGACCTGACGCATCATGAAATAGATGAAGAAGGCGATCAGCGCGAAAGGCAGGAGGAAAGGCAACAGGACCCCCATCCAGTAACCTAAACCCGACTCGCCCTTGATCGCCACGTCGACCTGCGTCATCTTCGCCGGATCGACCCCGTAGTTGGAGAGCAGCGTCGACAGGGATTCGCCGGGCTCTTTGGAGGCGTTCTCCTTAGTCCCGTCTTTGAGTTCCACCAGCAGCTCATCGCCCCTGACCTCGATGGACCGCACCTCTTCGGCGTTGATCTGCTCTATGACCTGACTGATCAGCACGTCCTCGATCTTCTCGGCGGAGAGATTGTAGGTACTCAGGATACCGGCCACCACCAGGAAGATGAGGATCGATATGATCAGGTTCTTCGTTATGTATTTGGTCGCGTTCTTCATATTATTATGCAGCGAATCCGTGTGCTCACTATAGCCGCTTTCGGCCTCATTGAAAAGCGGCCGGTGGCGAAGTCGGACCAACGGTCCTGACCAGCCAAAACCCCCGAAATCATTCGGGGGTTCCAGGCTTCAGCGGGATTCGCGTTCTGAATACGGTCATTCCGTCTTTTCTTCGGCGTCGTCCTCTGCCTTTTCCGGCGCTGCCTCCGGTTCGGTATCGGCGGCAGGTCCGGCGGTCTCTTCGGGAGCCTCTGCCGGTCGGTCGGCCTTTTCTTCCTCTGCCTCTTCCGGGGTCTCGGTCGGCTCCGAGCTTTCGGTCAGCGCCTTGAGCGAGAGACCCAGGCGATGCTGTTCCGGCTCGATGGAGACGATCATGAATTCCATGGTGTCGCCCGATTTGGCGATCTTGGTCGGATCGACGTTGGGGCGGGAAGACAGTTCAGAGACATGGGCCAGTCCGTGGATGTCCGGGTCCAGTTCGACGAAGAGACCGAAGGGGTTGATCTTGAGGATCTTGCCTTCGACCACTTGGCCGACCCGGTAGCGTTCCTTGACCCGGGTCCAGGGATCCTCGATCAGTTTCTTCATCGACAGGAAGATCTTCGAACCTTCGATGCCGATGATTTCGGCGCGCACCGTATCGCCGACCCTGAGCAGGTCGCGCGGATGGTCGATACGTTGCCAGGCGATCTCGGAGATGTGCACCAGACCCTCGAGGATATCGAACTTCACGAAAGCGCCGAAATCGGTCAGGGCGCTGACCTTTCCTTCGACTATCTCGCCGACCTGGTACTTGGCGATGACGTTCTTCTGTTTCTCTTCCCAGACCGCCTTTTCCGAGACAATCAGTTTTTCCTCCGCCTCGTTGACGTCGATGACCTTCACATCAAGGTCCTGACCGACGAATTTCTTGAGCTTCTCGAGGATCCTCGACTTGTCGCCGCCGGAGACCCGGGGATAGTTCTCCGGAGCCAGCTGCGATACCGGCAGGAATCCCGGGATATTGTTCAGGCGGATGAGCAGGCCCCCCTTGCTGGCCTCGTGGACTTGGGCCGCCACCATCTCTCCGGACCTGAAGAGCTGGGCCAGGTTATCCCAGGCCTTGCGGTGTCCGGCAAAGCGGAACGAAAGCTCCACGTCGCCGTTCTCGTTCTCCAGGTCGACCACTGTGGCCTCGACCTCGTCTCCGATCTTGACGTCCGAGTAGACCCGGGACGGGTCTTGGATCTCACGACCCCGGACCACTCCGGTCCGGTAACCGTGGATATCGATGTTGACTTCGTTGTTGCCTACCGAGATGACGGTCCCTTTCACCAGGTCCCCGACCTTGGGGATGTTGAGGAATGTCCGGTCTGAGAGGAGGGTAGTCAGGTCCAGCGACTGTTTTCCCTGGACCGCCTCCAATCCGTTGTTTTGGTCTGTCATAACCGGTCGGTTTAACCCCGCTGTACACGGAGCGCCCGCGACATCTCGGTGTCACGGGATAAATTAGTCAGGGCGACTATATAGGAAAAGGGGTCTTTTGACAAGAGGCCGGCAGCACCTCCTGGGAGGGCGCGATTCCGGTCATCGCCGACCCTTCCGCGTGACCGATGGCGTGAAGACGGTGGGATTTTCTGGTAAAATACAGAAGAGATACAAATACCTTTATGGGACAGGGAAAAGGGGCCGAACAACGTCATCCGCACGCCTTCACCCTCGAACTCATGCGTCTGGCCATCGAGAAGCTGCCTCCCAGCTTCAATCACGGGGCCAAGAAGAAGTTCGAGCGGGCTTATCATAATTTCGTGACCAACCCATCGGTCCCTTATCAGCATATCCACGAGACGATTACGCGTCTCGGCAAGGAGAGTTGGCCTCACCGGAAGGCCTACCATGAGATGTACGAGACCTACGGTCGTTCGTCTGAAGAGTCGTTCCTCCTCAAGAACCTGGATGAAGGTATCCGGGACAAGTACGAGCGGTTCATCCATGAAGGCGGGAAGATCAGCTATTTCGAAGGGGTCCGGCCGGCCGAGGAGCTGCAACGCCCCTCGCCGTTCGAGCGGTATTTCACGCCGGAAGAGAAATTCGCCATCGAGCAGGCCCTGCTGGCGGCTCGGGATTCGGCCCGTGAGGAGATAGATTCGCTGGTGACGGGAAAGAAACGCGAGGAATTCGACGACCTGTTCCGGAAGTACAAGAATATGCAGATGTCCATGGACGGGAAGATAGCCGAACTGCGCGGCATGGTCGGGCTGAGCGAGAAGTGGGCCCCGACCATCCTCGATCGGATCAGGACATTCGAGGAGGGCTGGTCGGTCGTCGAGCGCGGTCTGGAAGAGGAAGAACTGGACCAGGAATTAGAATATTGGCGAGGTACCCTTGAGAATTTCCTCCGGACCTGAGGTCGGTTCGGAACGGCCTGGCCGGTCCCGCCGAGGGCCGGTTTTTTCGTCCTGTCGACGGTGTCTTCGAGCCTTCACTTTTCCCGCTCCGCGTGCTATCGTTTCGGCAAGCGCAGACGACGGTAGTCCGTCGTTTCGTCGCTCTGGCCCGCGGCCAGACCAATCCCTATATGAAGATAAGTTGGTACGGTTTTTCCTGCTTCAGGATACATGAGAAAGACCAGGGTCGAGAGGTGGCCGTGGTCACTGATCCGTTCGCGGCGGAGGGCGGCAAGAAGCTGCCGCGCAACCTGACGGCGGACATCGTCACCGTCAGCCATCACCATCCCCGGCACGACAACGTGGCCGCTGTCGGCGGCGATCCTTTCGTCATCGACGGCCCCGGCGAATATGAGACACGGGACATCTTCGTGACCGGTGTCGCCACTTTCCATGATCAGGCCGAGGGCAAGGTTAAGGGGCCCAATACCATCTATCACGTCATCTTCGACGGCCTGCATCTGATGCATCTGGGCGATCTGAAGCATGGGTTGTCCGGGAATCATATACCCGACGTGCACAGCGTGGATATCCTGTTCGTGCCGGTCGGAGGGGGAGATACCCTCTCGGCCAAGGCGGCCTCGGACTTGGTCGACCAGCTGGAGCCGAGAATCGTGATCCCGATGCATTACCGTTCCGGGAAGACGGGTGCCGGCCTCGATACGGTCGATGCCTTCCTGAAGGCCCGGGGCATGAAACAGCCTGACCCGGTCCCGATACTGAAGGTGAACAAACGTGATTTGCCCCAGGACGAATCGCAGATAGTAATCTTGGAACCGCAATGAATCATCCCACAGCACATGAAGATATCCCGCCGCCGGAGGGCAGTGAGCCGGACGGCGGTGACCGCAACGCCAAGCTGAAATTGGTGGCCGCGGTCAGTGCCGTATCCGCCATCATTCTCGCTGTCTGGGTGGTGCTCCTGCCGTATCAGCTCGCTGATATGCGCCTGCCGGATACGACGGCACCGAGTTGGGAAGAGATGAAGAGTGAGGCCGATTCCGACATGGCCGAATTCCGCGCTGCCCTGGACGCCATGAGGCAGCGGATACGCCAGGCCAACCAGAGTGTGGACAGCGACCTGGAACTCGAGCAGCAGAGACGAACCCTGGACACCTCCAATTTCGAGGCGCTTAAAGCCAAGTTAGAGGCGGCGCGCGCCGCCGCGGAGACGGAGCATGCCCAAGAAGAAGATCAAAAAGGCCAGGAAGAGTAGCCGAAAGGAGAGTCAACCGGCGCTGCCGATGGACCGGCAGGCCGATAAGCTCCTGCCCAGGTCGATCAGCGACGAGGTGCAGGAGTCGTATCTTGATTACGCGATGTCCGTCATCGTCGGGCGGGCCCTGCCGGACGTCCGTGACGGGCTCAAGCCGGTGCATCGGCGGGTGCTTTACGGCATGTGGAGCGTCGGTCTCAAGTCCGCGGCCAAGTTCAAGAAGTCGGCCTTCGTGGTCGGTGAGGTGATGGCCAAGTATCATCCGCACGGCGACGCGGCGATCTACGATACGCTGGTGCGCATGGCCCAGGATTTCAACCTGCGGCATACCCTGGTGACCGGCCAGGGGAACTTCGGCTCCATGGACGGGGATTCGGCGGCCGCCATGCGCTACACGGAATGTCGCCTGGCGCCGATCGCCGAAGAGATCCTTTACGACATCGAGAAGGAGACGGTCGATTTCGCGCCGAACTATGACGGCTCGCAGACGGAACCGACGGTCCTGCCGGCCCGGCTGCCCAATCTGCTGCTCAACGGCACGGTCGGAATCGCCGTCGGCATGGCCACCAACATACCGCCCCACAACCTCGGCGAGCTGTGCGGGGCGATCGATCACCTGATCGACCATCCTGAGGCCACGGTCGACGAGCTGATGGAATTCGTCCAGGGTCCGGATTTTCCCACCGGGGGCATCATCTATGACCGCAAGGCGATCGCCCATGCCTACAGTACGGGACGCGGCGGCATCGTCGTCAGGGCCAAGACGGATATCGAAGAGATGAAGGGCGGGCAGTTCCGTATAGTGGTCAGCGAGGTTCCCTATCAGGTGAACAAGGCATCACTCATCGAGAAGATCGCCACCCTGGTCCAAGAGAAGAAGATCGACGGCATCAGGGACCTGCGCGACGAATCCTCCAAGGCGGGAGTGCGGGTCGTCATCGAACTCAAGAAGGATTCATATCCCAAGAAAGTGCTGAACCGGCTGTTCCAGATGACAGCGCTCCAGGACACCTTCCATTTCAACATGTTGGCCTTGGTGGACGGTGTGCAGCCCCGGGTGCTCAATCTCAAGACCGCCCTGGAGCAGTTCATCGAACATCGACGTGCCGTGGTGCGGCGGCGGGCCGAGCATGAACTGGCCAAGGCCAAGGAGCGGGCCCATATCCTGGAAGGTCTGAAGACCGCCCTTGACCATCTCGATCCGGTCATCAAGACGATCCGTCGCTCTTATGATCGGGACGAGGCCCGGACGAACCTGATGAAGAAGTTCAGGCTGACGGAGGTGCAGGCCGTGGCCATCCTGGAGATGCGCCTGCAGCAGCTGGCCAACCTGGAACGTCAGAAAGTGGAGGACGAGCTGAAGGAGAAGAAGGCGCTGATCAAGGATCTCGAGTCCTTGTTGCGGTCGCCGAAGAAGATCATGAAACTCATTCAGAAGGAGACCGCCGCGCTCAAGGAGAAGTACGGGGACGAGCGGCGGACCAAGATCGTGCCGCACGGGGTCAAGGAGTTCGCGGCTGAGGACCTGATACCGAACGAGCCGACCATCGTCCTGACCACGGCGGACGGTTACATCAAGCGGCTGCCGCCACAGACCTTCCGGACCCAGGAGCGCGGCGGCAAGGGGGTGGCCGGGGTCAAGACCAAGGAGGAGGACGTGGTTTCCCATCTGTTCTCGACCACGACGCATTCCGACCTGTTCTTCTTCACGACACGCGGCCGCGTCTTCCAGCTCAAGGCCTATGACGTCCCGCAGACCACCCGCACCTCCAAAGGACAGGCACTGGTGAATTTCCTCCAGCTGGCGCCCAATGAGAAGGTGTCGACGGTGCTTTCGAGTGAGGACCTGTCGGATTATAAGTACCTGATGATGGCCACTTCCCTGGGGACGGTCAAGAAGACCGATATCACCGATTTCGAGAATGTCCGGCGGAGCGGCCTCATCGCCATCAAGCTGCGGGAGGGTGATGTGCTCCGTTGGGTCAGGCCGACCGCCGGAGACGACGATATCGTCATGGTCACGCGACAAGGTCAGGCTATCCGGTTCTCCGAGAAGGATGTCCGTCCGATGGGCCGCACGGCTTCGGGCGTCCGCGGCATCAGGCTGAAGAAGGATGACGTCGTGGTGGGGATGGATGCGGTCGTCCAGGATAAGAAGGTCCAGTCGGCCTTCGAGCTGTTGACGGTCATGAAGAACGGTTACGGCAAGAGGACCTCTTTGACCCAGTACAAACGACAGGGTCGCGGCGGTTCCGGCATCAGGACGGCTCATGTGACCCAAAAGACCGGCCGGATCGTCTCGGCGCTCGTCATCAACGCCAAGGACGTCACGGACATGCTGGTCGTATCCGACCGCGGTCAGATCATCAGGCTGCCGGTCAAGTCGGTCTCCGTGCTGGGTCGGGATACCCAAGGGGTGCGCGTGATGCGATTCCGTGAGGACGGCGACGGCGTGTCTTCGGTGACCATGATTTGATCGTCATCATCATAACCAGACGACGATGACCAAGAGAGATTCACGGATCATCCGGTTCCTGCGGACAGTCGTCCGCAGCGGCTATGACATGGAATGGTACCGGACGGTCCGGACCAGGCACTGGGGCGGAGCCCTGGGTTATCTGCTCGGACTGCTGGCGACGATATCGCTCGTCGTCATGGCTCTCGTCGGTCCGGGGCTGTTCCGAGGCGCGGGCGAACTGCGAACTTACATCTCCGAGAACCTGCCGGAACGGACCCATTTCACTGTCGATGGCGGCCACTTCTCGACATCGTTGCCGATGCCCTACCGGCTGAGCGATGAGGAGTTCTTCCTGGAGGTCGACACGTCGGTGACGGGGATGGATTTTCCGGAGAGGATGAAGGGCGTTTCGGGTGTCCTGATCGGCCAGGACGCCGTCTTCCTGGCCCAGTCGGAGGTGGAGCGGCGCGCCTATTCGGTGAAGGACCTGCCCGATCTGCGGTTGACCAAGGAAGACATGATCCGCTGGTTGGACAAGTACAGCGGATCGCTCGCGGCCGCCTTCACGATACTCATCGGCCTGACCTATTTCCTGGCCTCTCTGACCGGCCTTCTCATCTATATCCTGGTCGCTTCGTTGTTGTCCCTGGTACTGGCCCGGATCTGGCGGGTGCGTCTCCGTTACGGACAGTGGTTCGCCATAGGTCTGCATGCCGTGACCTTGCCCGTATTGGTGGACGCGGTGCTCAGTCTGATCGGTGCACAGATTCCGTATGCCTTTTCCGTCATCTATTTCATGTTCATCTTCGCGGTGATACTGGATGAGCGGCTGAGGCCGGTGTCCCGGCAGGTCGAGTCCGCCCCTGAACCGCCGGCCGGGGAGGCAAAGCCGGGTAAGGTAACCGACGATAGTCGTAAAAGGCGGGCGCGGCCGCGCCGGCAGGCTACCGGCACCCGGCGCGGCAAGAGCGGTGGTCGCCAGCGCCCGGCACGCCCGGCCGCCGGCGCCAAGAAGAAGACCGGCAAGGGCTGACCGCCGTTCTGAAGTTTCAGACACGAGAAAAACCGCCCCAGGAGATAGGGGCGGTTTGGTCTGTCAGGGTTCCCGCGTCCGGGCCCTGGTTAGGCAGTCGATCGCCAGGGATTGCAGCAGCTCCAGGTCCATGCCCAGAAGCCGTTTGAGGCGGAGTATCGCCGGCAGGGCGGGTTTGATGCCGCGGGCCTTGAGTAACAGCTCCCCCGGTTCGGTCACGGTGACCTCGGGCCCCGGCGTTTCCGTATCCAATACGACCCAGGGGCTCGGCCATCCGGTTAGCCGGTGATGGATCGAGCGGCTCCAGACCGTCTTCGGGTAAGTGCGCCTTTCGGCGAGGTCGGACACGTGATGGCCTGATCGCAACAGGCCTTCCGCCGACAGGATGGCGACAACGGCATGAAGTCTCGGGTGCGGAATACCTCGCGGGGCGAGGGCACAGGCTTCAGCCACGGCGACGGCCGGGTCCCGATACGGATCGACGAGCTCCTCCTCGGCCGTCAGGCTGCCCGGCAGGATCGGCTGGAAATAGTCGTTCAGGTCCAGGTCGTGTCCGCAGGAATCACAGCTCCGCGGCTCGAGACCGGCCGCTCCGTAGTTGCAGACCATCGTCCGCTGACAGACCGGACAGACGGCATAGGTCCCGCTGGCATGTTCATGCAGCACATGCGGTGAATGGCGGACTCCGCCGAAGACACATAGCGGCGCCACGCGTTTCCAGCGGCGCAGCGGGTCGTCACTGTACTCCTGCCGCAGCCGCCTGAGAAGCCGGTCCGCGGATTCCTGCCGGAAAGGCGCTCCGTGGCGGTGCGGATTCCAGCATGTCGAGAGGTCGTGGACGTCGGGGAGCGTAGCCCAGGGCGCTTTTTTCAATGAGCCGGTCATCGTCTCTTCCTTCGCATCATCATGAGCGGTGCTATACTCCGTTTTTACATCATCGATGCGGCCGTCGCAAATCCGCTTGCCTTTTCTTCCGATGCGGTTACTATTGGCGTGGACGTCCTTTCCAACAAGGAGGCAACCGTGAGGAGACGCAGAATCACTCTCGTCAATAATCCTCGTGCGGGTAAGGGCACCCCGCGCGCCGGTCTGGGGAGGGTGGTGGCGTCCATCCTGGCGACGCCCTACCGGACCTATGAGCCGAAGACACTGGCTGAGCTGGACGCGGTCGCGGATCGCATCTGTCAGGAAGAGACCGATATGGTGGCGTTCTGCGGCGGCGACGGCACGATCCATCAGAACGTGACCCGTCTGATTCGCGCCCACCTGTCTAACGGCAAGCCCTTGCCGGAGATACTGCTCTTCCCGGTGGGTACCATGAACAATACCGCCACCTCGCTCGGCATCACGCGCTATACCGCCCCACAGCTAGCCGAGCGGGTCCGCCGCAAGATCGAAGACGGCCGTCCGTTCGACCTGGCGCATACCCATGCGCTCAAGGTCAATGATGAATACGGCTTCTTCTACGGAACCGGCTTGCCGGTCAATTTTCTGGAGAGGTATTACGCGGATACCAAACGGCGCGGTCCGTGGCGGGCGGTCCGGGTGGCCCTGGGAGCATTCGGCGACGAACTCTTCTCCCTGCTGACTTTCCGGAAGCCGCGTCACGGCCTGATCAAGGACCTGCACGCGAAGATCGTCTTTCCGGAAGGCTACGATCCGCCGGTGGCTCCGTTCATGACGCATCGGGCCATTCTGGCCGGCACGATCGACCAGATCGGTCTGGGCTGCCGCGCCCTGCCTGACGCTATGCGTGAGCGGGGGTCGTTCATGATACGGTCGAGTCGCCTGTCATTCTGGGGCATCATCGCCAACAGCGGACCTTTGTGGGCCGGCCTGGGGATACCGTCGACCCATGACGCCGTGGTCGGCCGCACCGTGATCGAATACGAGCAGCCGACCGTCTGCACCGTAGACGGCGAGCTCAAGGAACCCAGCAGTCGGGATGTCCTCGAATGCGGTCCTCTCTTGACCTTCATCGTCGGATGACGATAGCCGTCGGCTTGCCGGCGGCTTTTTTCGTCGGGGATCGGCGGCGGGCACGGAGGTTTGACATCGCCTCCCGCGTCCGCTATAGTCGAATCGCATTTTTTGCGTTAGTATAGTTAAAGAAGAAGCTATGGCACTGCCAGGACACAGGAGGACAAGCTCACACAAGAGACGCCGCGCGTCCCACTTCTCCCTGAAGAAGCAGACTCTGGCCGTCTGTGACAAGTGTAAGCAACCCAAACAGCCGCATCGGGCCTGTCCGAGTTGCGGCACCTACGCCGGTCGTCAGGTGATCAAGCTGAGCGGGCCGGTCGGCCGGAAGAAGGGGTCGAAGTCAGAGAGTTCGTGATCCGGAGACCATCGTGCCGGACACGCGTTCCTTCGTACCGTTAACAAGACTTATCGGAAACAGACATGTCGAACCGTCATCTCGCCCGAACCATCGCCATGCAATCCCTCTATCAGTGGGATTTCACCGGCAAGGTGAGTCATAAGGTACCGGAAGTCGTCCGGACGAATCTCGAGGAGTTCGCGCCGGACTTCGACGATAACGGATTCGTTTCTGACCTGGTCGAGGGGGTCATCGCCCACATCGAGAAGATAGACGCGATCATCACTAAGTACGCGCCCGATTGGCCGATCGATCAGATCACCAACGTCGACCGAAGTATCCTGCGGATCGGCGTTTTCGAGCTGAAATTCTCCGAATCCATCCCTTCCAAGGTGGCGATCAACGAGGCCATCGAACTGGCCAAGACGTTCGGCGGAGAATCCTCGGGGCGTTTCGTCAATGGTGTGTTGGGGGCGGTCTTCAAGGATATGATAGAACGCGGTGAGCTGAAGGAGGTGGATAAGGTGGACAAGAAGAAGGAGGAAGAGAAACCGGAAGAGGCGGCTGAGGGACAGGAGGGTCAGAATGACTGAACATGAGATATTGATAACCGATTCGAGGGCGGCAGCTCAATCGTCCAGCGCTTAGAGCATATTGCGGTCCAGGCCTGCCATCAGCCGCGGACCGCGATCTGCGATGAGCGATGTGCGGTTCAGCGGCCTTCGGCTGAAACCGCGGCGGGTACGTCGGATGGCGTGCTGCCGCCAGATTATGGCGAAGGATTTCTCAAAATTCGAGGAGCGGCTGGGTCTGGAGTTTGCGGATAAGGACCTCCTGACGCAGGCGTTCGTCCACCGTTCGTACCTGAACGAACATCCCAGTTTCCACCTCGGACATAATGAACGGCTGGAGTTCCTCGGGGACGCCGTCCTGGAACTGATCGTGACCGAGCATCTCTACCGGGAGTATCCCAACCCGGAAGGCGAGCTGACCAATTGGCGGGCCTCTCTGGTCAACGCCAAGATGCTGGCCAGTATCGCCGAAGATCTGGGCATGGACAGCTTCCTGTTCCTGTCCCATGGGGAGGCCAAGGACGCCAAGAGCAAGGCACGTCAGTATATCCTGGCCAATGCCTGCGAGGCGCTCATCGGATCGATCTATCTGGACCAGGGGATGGATGCGGCCCGTGAGTTCGTCAACCGACATGTCTTGAGCCATCTGGAGCATATCCTCAAGGAGAAACTTTATCTCGATCCCAAGAGCAAGTTCCAGGAGAGTGCCCAGGAGGTGTTAGGCGTGACGCCGTCCTATCGCGTATTGGAGGAGGAGGGACCTGATCATGCCAAGACGTTCACTGTCGGGGTCTATCTGAAGGACGAGTTCGTGGCTTCCGGCACGGGCTCCTCCAAGCAGGAGGCACAGATCGCGGCGGCGGAAGAAGCTTTGAGAATTAAGGGTTGGTAAACCAAACATCTTTATGGAAAGCGACAACGAAGCTTACGTAAGGGCCCGCGGGGTGATCAATCAGATCTTCGATATCGCCGTCCAGAAAAGCGCGTCCGATATCCATCTGGTGGTCGGTAAGCCGCCGATACTCCGTGTCCAGGGGGAGCTCACCCCGGTGGAGGGGGCCAAGGCACTCTCCAACAAGACGGCCGAAGAGCTCGTCTTCTCGATCCTGAGTGAGCCGGAACGGGAGAAGTTCCGTGCCGATAAGGAGCTGGACGTGGCCCATCAGACGGAGACCGGTAGCCGCTTCCGCGTCAACCTGCACTGGGAGAAGGGTAACGCCTCGATGGCTGCCCGTACCATCTCCGGGGAGATTCCGAACATGGAGGAGATCGGCCTGCCGATTCCGGCGCAGGAGATGGTGGACCTGCCGCACGGCCTGGTGCTGATCACCGGACCGACCGGTAGCGGTAAATCGACGACTTTAGCGACGATGGTCGAACGGATCAACAGCCATAAGTCGGTCAATATCATCACCCTCGAGGATCCGATCGAGTTCGTCTTCGACATGAAGCAGAGCATCATCCGACAGCGGCAGCGCGGTCGGGATTTCATAACTTTCGCCGAGGGCCTCAAGCACATCCTGCGTCAGGACCCCAACGTGGTCATGGTCGGTGAGATGCGCGACATGGAGACGATCGCCACCACCCTGACGATCGCCGAGACCGGCCACTTGGTATTCGCCACGCTGCATACCTACAGCGCTGCCCAGACGATCGACCGTATCATCGATGTCTTCCCGGCCCATCAGCAGAACCAGATCAGGACGCAGCTGGCCATGACGTTACGCGGCGTCGTCTCGCAACAGCTGTTGCCGAAGAAGGAAGGCGGCCGGATAGCCGCTCGGGAGATATTGGTCAACAATCCGGCTATCGCCAACCTGATCCGGGAGAATAAGATCGCCCAGATCAAGAACGTCCTGCAGACATCGGCCGCCGAGGGCATGAATACCTTGGCCCAGGACCTGGAGCGGCTGCTCGAGGAGGACCTGATCGAGCCGGAGGTGGCCGAACATTACGTGGTCGGCGGAGAGAAACTGCTCAAGGAAGAGGAGCCCAAACGCAAGAGATGAGTCCGGGGGCGGGTTTCCGCCCCCCTTGTTCCCGCGCCCTTAGCTCAACGGATAGAGCGCCGGTCTTCGGAACCGGTGATGGGGGTTCGATTCCCTCAGGGCGCACCACCTGGAAGATATTTACAGCAGGAATCGTCCGTGTTATAAAAATGCAGCCCCGCAAGCGGGGGTCGGTAGCTCAATTGGTAGAGCAGATGCCTCTTAAGCATCGGGTTCTGGGTTCGAGTCCCAGCCGTCCCACCAGGAAGGGAGAGCCTCACCGTCAGGTGAGGCTTTGCCTTTATTCGGTCCGTATTTTTGTCTCGGAAGGCTGGGCGAGAAGGGCGCGAGAGAGCGCGAGATGGCGCAGCGCTCGGTGCGCAGCGCCCCGGCCCGAGTCGGAGCGAGGGGAGTCCCAGCCGTCCCACCAGGAAGGGAGAGCCTCACCGTCAGGTGAGGCTTTGCCTTATCCGCAACCGCTGACCCTTGTGAGGGTGGAGCTAAATATGAGATAATATAAGTAAGAATTGAGATTCAGGAGGAATGTCGTCTTCCCTCATAGTAAGCACCATCTTTCTTGAGGTCCTGGCGGCCGTTTTCGGTGCCTTCACCTTCTTTTTCGTCTTGAGGGAATACCGGAGGAACCATCAGCTTCACTTGGCCTTCCTGGCCGTATCGTTGGCCGCTTTCAGCACCCTGTTCTTCCTGACCTATCTGGCGCAGCTGTTCTATATCTTCGGGACGATCGGTCAGGATGGGGTGTCCTTCCGTGTCATCAATCTGGCTTTCGTCCTGGACGTGACCTTCATGTTCCTGGCGGTGGTGGCCGCCTTCACGAGATCGCGCCGCCAATGGGTCTGGTACGTCGTCATCGGCCTCGGCGCATTGTTCCTGGTCACGGCCGCCCTGGTGCGACATGTGGGCATAATCAGGCTCAACGGACTGCCCTTCGGCAGTTATGGCCCGGCCGATCTGCTGATACTGGCCACGGCGGTCATAGTGGTCTATCTGGGACTGATCGGCTTTCCGGCGACCAACCTCATACGTAACCGCATCAAGGGGGCGCAGCAGGAGCGGTCGGATCTGATACTCATACTTTCCGGGATATTCGGCCTGCTGTTCGTGACTTTGTTCGTCTCGGCGATGTTGACCCGAGACCTGCTGCCGCTTTTCGTGTGCTATCTGGTCGTCCTGGCCAAGCAGCTGGTCATGGTACCCGGGCTGGTGGCCAAACGGCATCCGGACAAGCTGGTCGTGCGCCAGCCGGTGCGTACGCTGATAGGACGGAGCCTACAACTGAAGACAGTAGGCCTTAATGTGCTGGTTTTCGGCGCATTGGCTTTCCTGTTGGTGACCGTCACTTCATCCATCTTCGCTTCCAGTTCCATCGACAGCGAAGAGTCACAGATCGCGCGGACCATGCGTCTGACGGCGCAAGAGCACGGGAGTAATGCCCTGGAACTGGAAGAGCGCGCGGAATGGTTCGCCAGTGCGCTTTCCGTACCTGACCCGTCCTCAGATATGGACGAGACGGACGCATTATCGGATAAGTGCGCCTCCTTGAATTTCTTCGGCCGGAACCTGGCCATCCACGTGTTCGATACTGAGGGAACCCTGGTCTACACCAATCAGAGGTCTTCTCTGAAGAGCACGGAGATCGATATCCGGGCCAGGTCTCATGTCGCCCGCGTAGCCTTGAGCGGCGAGACCCACTCCTCGACTGAAGAAGCCATAACTTTGCATCAGGATACGGTCCTGCGGGCGGCCGCACCGATCAAGGACGCCTCAGGCACGATAGGCGGGATCGTCATCCTGGACCAGTCGGCCTTTTTGGGCTTCTTCGAGCAACTGCAGCCGCTGCCCAGTATCGTAGCCGGTGGGGGTTACATCAAGGATTCCGGCGCGACCTATCTGACCTACGGTTCCGAGTTGCCGCGGTCCGTACTCGAGAAGCTCATCGACCTGCCTCAGGACGATTACGTGACCGGATGGTCGGACGGCTTCAAGTACTATCTCAGACCGAACTATTCGAGCGACCGGACAGTCGACGGATATTTCTACGCTTTCGCCACGGAGGATTCGATCAGCAGAGAATACGTCAGGATCATGTCACTGGTGACGCTGCTTTCGCTGTTGGCCACCTTGCTCATGATGAGCCTGCTCGTCTACGTGAACCGATGGGTCCTGAGGCCGGTCGCCCTGCTCAGTTCCGCGACCCGCAAGATGGACGGGGGAGATTACGGGGCTACAGTCCGGTACGAATCGGCCGACGAGCTCGGGCAGCTGGCCCGGTCCTTTAATCACATGGCCGCGACAGTCAGGGACCGGACGAGGGAGCTCAACCAGGCACTGCAGGAACAGCGCGATTACCTGTTCAACACGGCACACGAGATGAGGACACCGCTGAACATCTTCCGCTGGACGCTGGAGATGATGCGCTTCGGTGACGCCGGAGAGCTGAATGAGGAGCAGCTCGAACTCCTGGAGCAGATGCACCAGACCAATGAGCGACTCTACACCCTGGTCAATAACCTGTTGGATTCCGCCAAGATCGAGCAGGGCCGCGTGGCCCTCAAGAAAGAGGCCTTCCCCATCGAATCGGTCATCGACGAGACTGCGGCCAACCTGGCCGTCCTGGCCCGGAAGAAGAATGTCCGTCTGGTCTGGGAGGGTCCGGCCAAGGAGCTGCCGCCGGTGAGCGGCGACGCCGACCGGCTGAAGCAGATACTGGTCAACCTGTTGAGCAATTCGGTCAAGTACACCCAGGAAGGGGGGCGGGTACAGGTGTCGGCCAAGCGGGTCGGGACGTCCGGTCCGGAGCGGCGCGACCGCGGTGAGTTCATCCGGGTCGATGTCGCCGATACCGGCCGGGGTATCCCAGAGAAGGAGCAGAAGCGCGTCTTCTCCCGCTTCTTCCGGTCCAAGGAGGTGGTCAAGGACGACATCTCAGGCACCGGATTGGGGCTCTTCATCACCAAGAAACTGGTGGATCTGCACGGCGGCGAGATCTGGTTCGTTTCCGCCGCCGGTCACGGCACGACCTTTTCCTTCACCATACCTACGCATAAGGAAAAATGATGATGTCTATGGCCACCTCCAAGCCTAAACCCAAGCGGAAGATCCTGATCATCGATGACGAGCCGGCGCTGCTCGACATCTATTCGACCCAGCTCAATCTGGCGGGAGGCTTCGAACCGATCACGGCCGATGACGGCGTCCGGGGTATGCAGCTGGCCCTCAAGGAACTTCCGGACCTGATCGTCCTCGACATCATGATGCCGCTCAAGGACGGTTTCGAAGTGCTCAAGGACCTCAAGTCGCGGCCGGTCACCCGTGACATCCCGGTGATCATCCTGTCCAACCTGGGACAGCAGTATGAGATCAAGCACGGGCTGTCGATGGGCGCGGAACGCTATCTGGTCAAGGCCGACATGTCATCGGACGATCTGGTGAATGAGATCGTGTCCGTATTCAGTGAGGGGGAAAAGAAGGGCTGAAGCCGACCGTCGAGAGGTTAAGTCAAGAACATGCCGCAACCGAAAGACAAGATGACCGTACTGATAGTGGAGGATGACCAGTTCCTCCAGAAGCTTCTCCGTTCCAAGTTCGAGAAGGACGGTTTCGTAGTGGTTTCGGCTTCCGACGGGGAGGACGCCCTGCGTCAGGCCACGGAACACCGCCCCGCGGTCACCTTGCTGGACCTGTTGTTGCCGAAGATAAACGGTTTCGAGGTACTGACTGAGATCAAGACGACGCCGGGCCTGGACAAGATTCCGGTCATTGTCCTCTCCAACCTGTCGCAGGAAGAGGATATCTCCCGGGCCCGCGAACTGGGGGCCGAGGATTTCATCGTCAAGGCCGATCACTCCATCCACGACATCGTCGAGCGGGTCAAGGAACTGTTCGCCAAGCAGGGGGTCAAGGCCTGAAGACCGACCTATGCCGTTACCGGCGGAAAAACTCAAGGAAGCGCTGGCCGAAGCCGGGCTCGTCGAGGCCGAGACTTTCGATAATGCCATGCGGACGGCCGAGAGCTCCAGACGTTCACTGGAGGCGGTATTGGTCGATGAGGGTATCGTGCCGGACGAGTATCTGGGCCGGGTCGTGTCCGAGGTCCTGGGGTATCCGTTCGTGCGGCTGGAGAACCGGGATATCCAGGACCATGTGTTGCGGATCGTCCCGGAAAGCATGGCTCGGACCTACGGTTGCGTGACCTTCGATATCGACGCCGACGGCAAGGTGCTGATGGCGATGCGCGACCCCTCCGACTTGGAGACGCGCCGGGCGATCGAGAAGAAGACCGGAGCGACGGTCGTGCCCCATTTCGCCACCGAACTGGGACTGCGGGCCGGAATCGAGGGATACGCCCGTGATCTGGAGAGCGCCCTGAAGCGGCTGGTCGAGGAAGGTTCCGAGGGCGCGGAGGAGGAAGGCACGGTCGGTGAGGGTCTGATGGTGCGGATGGTGGAGCTGGTGATGAATTACGGTTATCAGAACAACGCTTCGGATATCCATATCGAACCGCGCGAGGAGGAGGTGCTTATCCGGTACCGGATCGACGGCATGCTGCACGACGTGGTGACCCTGCCCAAGAGACTCCTGGCCTCCCTGGTCACCCGCATCAAGATCCTGGCCAAACTCAGGACCGATGAGCATTTCAGCGCTCAGGACGGCAAGTTCCAGGAGATCGTCGGTGAGGACCGGATGGATGTGCGCGTCTCCATCCTGCCGGTGGTGGAAGGGGAGAAGGTGGTGATGCGTCTGCTGACGGAAAAGGGCCGGCAATTCAACCTGAAGGATCTCGGCTTCTCGCCGACCGACCAGAAGAAGATCGAACGGTACGCCAAACGTTCCTACGGCATGATTCTGGCCACCGGACCCACCGGTTCCGGCAAGACGACCACGCTCTACGCCGTTCTCAAGAAGCTCAACCGGCGCGACGTCAACATCGCCACCATCGAAGACCCCATCGAGTATGCCGTCGAAGGGGTGAACCAGATCCAGGTCAACGTGAAGACGGGACTGACCTTCGCCTCCGGCTTACGTTCCATCGTGCGCCAGGATCCGGACATCATCATGGTCGGTGAGATACGCGACGAGGAGACGGCCGGCATCGCGGTCAACGCGGCCATGACCGGTCATCTGGTCCTCTCCACCCTGCATACCAACGATGCCGCCACTACCCTGCCGCGTCTCGTGGAGATGAAGGTCGAACCCTTCCTGATCGCCTCGACCGTCAACGTGATCATCGCCCAGCGGCTGCTGCGCAAGATCTGTCCCCGTTGCATCATGAGCGAGGACCTGCCGCTCGAGGAGCTGCGGCAGGACGTCCCGGACCAGCTGCTCCAGAAGTATTTCTCCAAGAAGGCCGGGGCCAAGACGGGTAAGGTCAAGGGTTTCCGAGGCAAGGGTTGCGACCGCTGTAACCATAGCGGCTTCCAGGGACGGATAGGCGTCTTCGAGGTCATGGAGATCGATGACGCCATCCGCGAACTGATCATGAAGAACGCCAACGCGTCCGAGATCGAGCAGAGGGCCCGGGAGAACGGCATGACCACCATGTTCGAGGACGGTATCCGCAAGGTCGCCGAAGGGGTCACCACCATCGAGGAGGTCTTGCGGGTGACCGGCGGTCGCGCCCTGGTCTGACCTTCAGCAACCCGACATATGGCTTTCCGATACGTCGCATCCACCAAGGAAGGAACACTGACCTACGGCGTCTCCGACCGGGACACTAAGGAGGCGGTGGTCCGGGATCTCGAAGCCAAAGGCTATATCGTGGTCTCCGTCGACGAGAGCACGACGATATCTTTCCTTACCCGGCTGATGGGCCGGCTGATGGGCCGGATCGGCTATCTGGACCGGGTGCTGCTCACCAAGCATCTGGCAGTCATGCTCCGGTCGGGCCTGACACTGCTCGAGTCGCTGCGCATCCTGGAGGAACAGGCCTCGAATTGGCGGCTCCGCAGCATTCTCCGCAGTATCGCCAAGAACGTAGAGGGCGGCAATCCGCTGTCCGATTCGTTGGCCGCCTTCCCCAAGACCTTCTCCCAGCTCTACGTGAACATGGTGCGGGCCGGTGAGGTCTCGGGAACCCTGGACGAGAACCTGGAACATCTGGCGGAGCAGTTCACCAAGGACTACATGCTGCGCAAGCGGGTCAAGACCGCGATGCTCTACCCGATCATCGTCCTGGTGGCCGCCCTGTTCATCGGCTTCTTTTTCGCCAGCTATGTGCTGCCGCAGGTGGCCAACCTGTTCGCCGGACTTAAGGGGGTACAGCTGCCGACGGTGACCGTCATCCTGCTCAAGGTGGCGGCCTTCACCCGCCGCTATACCCTGCTGTCTTTCCTGGGCCTGGTCGGCCTCATCGTCTTCATCTTCTGGTTCCTGCGACGACGTTTCCTGGCGCCGATCACCCATTTGGTCATCCTGCGCATCCCCATCGCCGGAAAAATCGTCAAGGACCTTAACCTAGCCCGTTTTTCGCTCATTTTGGGGACCCTGCTGCGGAGTGGCGTGGATATCACCAAAGCGCTTGAGGTCACCAGGTATGTCCTGGGAAATTTCTACTACAAGCGAGCCCTCAAGGGTGTCCTGAAATCGGTCCGTGAAGGCAGTGCCTTGAGCGAGGGTATGGACCGTTACGCTGACGTCTTTCCCAAACTGACCAGCCGGATGATCTCGGTCGGCGAACGGAGCGGCCGACTCGAGGACGTCCTGCATTATCTCGCCGAATTCTACGAGCTCGAGGTCGACTCGGCGACCAAGAACCTGGCGGCGGTCCTGGAACCGGTCTTGCTGCTGTTCATCGGCGCCGTGGCTCTGGTCATGGCCTATGCCATCCTCATTCCCATCTACAATTTCATCACCCTCATCAGGAGCATCTGATCCACGCGCTCCCTCGGCCGGATCCTTTCGCCGACCGGTGAGCCGGAACAGGAGAAGCGGGAGCGCCTTCACCTTACTCGAGGCCATGCTCGCCGTTTTTATTATCGGCGTCGTGGCCCTGTTCACCGGACCCCTCCTGTCGGATGTCCTGCCGCGCAACGATCTGGTCACCTACTCCTCGGTGGCGGCCGATTCGCTCCATGAGGCCCGTTCCGGCGCCATGAGCGGCAAGGGCACGCGGCGTTTCGGCGTGCATTTCGAGTCGGACAGGTTCGTCCTCTTTGAAGGGGCGGCCTACAACCCGGCCGACCCGGACAATACTGTCCATGACCTGCCGGGCGACGTCAGCATCACCGACATCAGCCTGAGCGACGCCGGCAGCGACGTCCTGTTCGCCAGTCACAGGGGGGTGCCCAGCCAGTACGGTACGGTTGAGTTCTCCGACAGCGGCGGCGAGACCAGGACGGTCACCGTCGGTGAGGCCGGAATGCTCGACGTGAACTGACCGACCGATACGTTATGCCGACACGAACGCGGGACAACCGGATCCATCGGGCGACAGGCGGCGGCAGCCGCGGTGTTTCCATACTCGAGGCGCTGCTGTCTTTGGCCATCTTCGGGATACTGGCCGCGGGGGTGCTGATCTTCGTGATCGGTCCGCTCGATTTCGCCGGCGGTTCCGGTCAGCGGGAGCGGGCCGTCTTCCTGGCTGAGGAGGGCATCGCTGCAGTGCGGTCCGTCCGTAACGACGGCTGGACCGGTCTGGCTGCCGGTACCTACGGACTCAGCAAGTCGACCGGCAAATGGGCCTTCTCCGGCACGAGCGACATCACCGACATCTTCACCCGCGAGATCGTCGTCGAGGCGGTCAACCGCGACGTCAGCGGCGATATCGTCACCTCCGGCGGGACACCGGACCCGCGGACCAGGAGGGTCACCTCGCGGGTGAGCTGGAATCCGCCGCTCGGCGTGGCCCAGTCCGTGGAGCTGTCGGCTTATCTCTCCGACTGGAACGTCTTCGACTGGAAGCAGACCACGGATGCCGACTTTTCCGGCGGGACCACTTATCAGACGCAGGTCGCGGGCAGCGGCGAGGGCGCCTCGATCCAGCTCATGGCGGGAGGCGGCGGGGACTGGACCCCGAGCGAGGGGCAGCTGATCCTCCACACCTCGGATACCGACTGGGCCGGCGGAACCTACACGGACACGGAGGTCGTCGGCACGGGAGAGCCGGCGGTCATCCAGTCGACCGGCGAGCCGGAATGGATCCTGATCGGCGCCGGCATGTCCTGGTATGAGACCAGCGACACCGATTTCAGCGATGGCACCTTCAGCAATACGGTAGTCGTCGATACCAGTGACCTCGGGGCCGTCTCCCTGGATTCGGCGGTCAGCTGGGCCGAGATGACCTCGCCGGCCACATCGCATCTGAACGCCGTATCGTTGGCTTCCTCGACGCTCGGATTCGCCGTAGGGGATAGCGGGACCATCGTGCGCTGGGACGGTACGAGCTGGTCGACCGTGACCTCGCCGGTGAGCGAACACCTTTTCGATATCTTCATGCTTTCGACGACTGAGGGTTGGGCCGTCGGCCGGCGGGGCAAGATCCTGAAATGGGACGGGGTCAGCTGGAGCGAGTTCCAGGATACCGGCAACGACAACTGGTACGGCGTCCATATGCTGTCATCGTCGGACGGTTGGTTGGTGGGCAGCGGCGGCAAGATCTACCGCTATAACGGCAGCACCTGGAACGAGTTCCAGGATACCGGCAGTCATACCTGGAACGGTATCCATATGGTCTCGGCGACCGACGGCTGGACCGTCACTTCGAGCGGCCGCATCTGGCGCTTCAACGGCACCACCTGGAGCCAGTTCCAGGATACGGGAAACCAGACCTGGAATGACGTGCATCTGACCTCAGCCGCCGACGGCTTCATCGTCGGCAGCGGCGGGGAAATCTTGCGCTTCAACGGCGCCACCTGGTCGTCCTTCACCTCACCGACCTCCAATACCCTTTATTCCATCTCCATGGTCTCGTCGTCGGGCGGTTTCATCGCCGGTGCCAGCGGGACTATTCTCCGCTGGAACGGCATTAGCTGGTCAAGCGTGTCGACACCTGGAGCCACCCAGATGAACGGGATATTCCATCTTTCCTCTGACGAAGCCTACGCCGTAGGCAACGGCGGTACCATCTGGCAGTACGGCGCCCATTACGTGAGTTCCGGCAATTATCTCTCCGGAGTCTTCGATGCCGGAACTTCGGTCGATTGGGGTCATGTCTATTGGGCCGAGCAGTTGCCGGTCGGGACCGATCTGACCATCGCCGTGCGTTCCGGTAACACGGCGGTACCCGACGGTTCCTGGTCTTCCTGGAGCGGTGAATTCACCAATCCGTTGGATTCGTCGATTCCCTCGCCCGATTCGAGGTACTTCCAGTATCGGGCGACGTTGACCACGACCGATCAGCTGGTCGCCCCGCGGCTCGACAGCATCTCCGTGACCTATGACGAACCGGCGGCGAATACCTTTTTTGACGCGCGGATCGTCTCGCCGACCGACGGTTGGGCGGTCGGGCAGCACGGGGTGCTGGCCCGCTATGACGGGGCCACCTGGTCGGACTGGCCTTCGCCGACCTCGGAAAGTCTGCTGGGCGTCGATTATGCCGACAGCTCCAACGTCTGGGCTGTCGGTCAGGGCGGTACGATCATCTACTGGAACGGCACTTCCTGGGCCGCGCAGGGTTCGCCGACGATCGATGACCTGCATGCCGTCGATGTCATCTCGGCGAGCGATGCCTTCGCGGTCGGACAGAAGGGTAACATCCTGCGCTATTCCGGCGGCTCCTGGTCATCCTTGGCCTCGCCGACCAACAAGAGCCTCAACGGCGTCTCCATGGTCTCCGCCTCGGACGGCTGGGCAGTCGGTGACGGCGGGACGGTCATCCGCTGGAACGGCTCGACCTGGTCCAATTTCGCCTCACCGACCTCGAAACGTCTGAATGACGTGCATATGGTCGACTCCAGCTTCGGCGTGATGGTCGGGCAGAGCGGCGAGATCTATCACTGGAACGGTTCCGTCTGGACCGCCATGACCAGCGGCACGCCTAATGAACTCAACGCCGTCTGGTGCCTGGCCTCGGATGATTGTTGGACGGTCGGTATCCAGGCCACGTTCATCCATTGGGACGGGATGACCTGGTCTTCCTACGTCTTCACCAACCCCTCCAATCCGGTAGTGCGCGGCCTGCACATGACATCACCGACCGACGGCTGGGCCGTCGGTGAGGGTGGGGCCTTCTACCATTACACCGCCTACCATGAGTCACCGGCCTACTACGTCAGTCCGGTGATCGATGGCGGCAGTGTCGATGTCGTCTGGAACGTCATCAGCTGGGATTCCATCGAGCCGATCTTCACCGCCCTGACCGTGGCTACGCGCAGCGGACCGACCGCCGTGCCGGACGGTTCCTGGTCGGCCTGGAGTTCCGAACTGCTCGATAAGGGCGGTTCGGCCATCCTTTCTCCGGATAACCAGTATCTCCAGTACCGCTTCACCTTCACCAACACCGATCCCAGCCGTACGGCGATCCTGGAGGAGGTCCGGATAATCCATTCGGCCGTGACCGGTCAGGATCTGTACGACATCGACGGCACGGCCACGACCGACGTCTGGGCCGTCGGCCGGTCCGGTACGATCATCCATTATGACGGCGCGGGCTGGACGGTCATCGCCTCACCCACGGTCCAGGACCTCAAGGGCGTCGACGCAGTGACGACGACCGATGCCTATGCTGTCGGTCATGCCGGCACCCTGCTCAGGTGGGACGGGGCGAGCTGGAATACTCTCACCAGCCCGACGGTCAACGATCTCCAGGCGGTCTGGATGGTTTCGGGGACGTTCGGGGCGGCGGTCGGCAACAGCGGCACCATCCTGCACTGGGACGGCGTGTCCTGGTCGGCGGTCGGTTCGCCGACCACGGAGAACCTCCGGGGAGTCCATCTGTCCAGTTCGACTTTCGGTTTCGCCGTGGGCGATAACGGCACGATCATCACCTGGGACGGGGTTTCCTGGTCGTCGGTCACCTCACCGACATCGGAACGGCTCAATGCCGTCCATCTCATCGCCACCGATCTCGGTTGGTCTGTCGGCGCCAACGGCACCATCCTCAAGTGGGACGGCATATCCTGGGCCGGCGAGACCTCACCGGTCATCTCCGACCTGCACGCCGTCGAGGCCCGGACCGCAGCACACGTCTGGGCCGCCGGAGATTACGGGGTGATGCTACAGTATGACGGCGTCTCTTGGACCTCGACCACCTCGCCGACCACCCGCCATCTCTACGGCATCACGCTCGAGGCGCCGACCGACGGCTGGATCTGCGGGGAGAAGGGGACCTTGCTGATGGGTGGTGGAGCATCCTATACCTCAGGCACTTTCCTCTCTTCGATCCTCGATACCGATCCGACAGCTGCCTCCTGGGCCACTCTCTATTTCAGCCGGGTGGTGCCGGCCGGTACTACCGTGACCGTGGCGGTCCGTTCCGGTGACACGCCGACGCCTGACGGCACCTGGTCGACCTTCGGTCCGGAGATATCCCTGACCGACGGTACGGCGATAACCGTTCCCGCGGCCCAGTATCTGCAGTATCGGGTGACCCTGAACACCACCGATGAGGAGGTCACACCGTCGTTCGAAGAGGTGGTCATCACTTATTGGAAATGATACAGCGATATCACAGACGAAACGGCAGCCGGGGAGCTACGCTTCTCGAGCTTCTGGTCTATCTCGGTCTGGTCGGTTTCATCCTGCTGGCGGCTACGATGTTCGCTTTCGAATTCGTCGCCGCCAACGCTAAGATCGCGGCGATCGACGAGGTGACGCGTAACGGCCGTTTCGGCCTGGCCCGCATGGCGCTCGAGACCCGCGTCGCCGCCTCGATCGATACGGTCTCCTCGGTCTTCGGTTCGCATCCCGGTACGCTGGCCCTGGACATGGATGATGCCGGCATCGATCCTACGGTCTTCACCGTCTCTTCGGGCACGCTCTACGTGCAACAGGGCGCCGGAGCGCAGCTGCCGCTGACCTCGTCCAAGGTGGAAGTGACGGATTTCGTCGTGGAGAACGTATCGACCGGCAACAAGACCAAGGCGGTCCGTTTGAACCTGACCCTGCGTTACAGATCCGGGGGACTGCAGGACCTGGTCGCCGAATCGACTTTCGAGGTGACGGCTCGGGTCCGTAAGGGCGACGGTTTCCTCAACTGAAACCTATGCGACGTACGGCAGACATGAGAACAGCACGGATGCGCCGACCGGCGGGGAGCGGACGGTGCCGAGGACTGGTGGCCTTGGTTACGGTGGTGATCATCGGGGCCCTGGTCTTGAGCATCGGTCTGGCCGCCACCTTCGCCAACCAGACCGGAATCATCCTGTCCGGTGAGGCCGATCGGGAACATACGGTCCGCGCCCTGGCTTCGGCCTGTCTGGAGGAGGCGATGTTGAGATTGAAGCGTGACGGCTCCTATGTCGGCGGGACGATACCGATAAGCGGCAGCAGCTGTTCCGTGACCGTATCCGGCGCCGGGAGTTCGCGGACCATCGATACCACCGCCACTTACGGCGATTTCACCAAATCGCTCCAGGCCATCGCGGCCCTGCAGTCCAACGGGGCAGCCAACGCCCGTTCTTGGAGGATGGAAAGCTGGTCTGAGGTCGATCCGTGAGCCGATTTCATGGGGCGGGCCTTAATATGTTATTATAGAGACGCGATTAGGTCGGTCTTTTCCGCGGATTTATCCAGGCGGAGCGGCCGCCATCCCGTGATTCCGCAGATATGGGGCAGAGGATAGGACTCGACATATCCGACAGTTCGGTGGAGGTCGTGTCGCTTCGGAAAGGCAGGGGCGGGATATTCATCGAACGCGCCGGCCGCCGGGCTCTGCCGGCCGGATTGGTCATCCGTGGGGTGATCCAGGATCCGGACCGGCTCGCCGGAATCGTCAGTTCGCTCCTGGCGGAGACCTTCGGCAAGAAATGGCGCGGACTGCGGGTCGGCCTGGCCTTGCCGGAGACGGCGATCTACTCGCGCATCTTTTCCCTGCCGGTGCGGCTGAGCCGGGAGATGGCGCTCAAGGCCTTGGCCCTGGAATCGCGCAAGCATTTCCCGGTAGCGGTCAAGAGTGCGGCCTCCGACCTGGTCCGGCTCGATGCCGGAGAGGAGACACAGGAGGTGCTGTATCTGGTGGCCGAGAAAGAGGTGGCGCGCGGCTACGGGGAACTGCTCGAGCGGCTCGGGCTCAAGGCACAGTTCTACGATGCCGAATCGATGGCCTTGTGCCGCGCCCTGGTCGGCGAACGGTCCGGGCCGGTGTTGGTGGCCGATATCGGGGCCAAGACCTCCCTGTTGGTGATCCGCGAACCGGAAGGCGTCAGGTTCAGTTCGAATGTCGGTATCGCCGGCGACGACCTGACCGCGGCCCTGGAATCGAGGCTGCGGACATCGTTCGAACAGGCGGAGCGTATCAAGAAGGACAACGGTTTCGACACTGACGCCGAGGACGGTCGGGCGCTGCTGATACTCCAGGAGCCGATGAGTCGGCTGATTGCCGCGATACAGGAGACCCTGGATTATCATGAGCGTCGGACGGGCCGCAAGGTCACGGAAGTCATCCTGGCCGGAGGCACCAGCCTCACCCCATCCATCGCCGAGTATATCTCTTCCAATCTTAGCGGCGTGACGGTCTCCCTCGGTAATCCACTGGTCGGCATGACCGAAGCGTCGGGCGTAAAGGTCGAGGAATTACGCAACCAAAGAATCCTATTCGCCACGGCGATCGGTCTGGCCCTGCGGGCCGCCGGTCTGCGGGAGGATCCGGGTGTCGACCTGGATCCGTCAGCGGACCGATCGGATCGTCGCGGCGCCCGCCTCACAGGCGCGATACGCTCCATATTCAATTCGCTTATGCCAACCACACGAAAGAAGAAGACCCCTAAGAAGCCGGCCAAGAAGACCCCCAAGAAAGCCAAGGAGGTCGAGGAAGAGAAGAAGGGGAAACCTCAGGCGGCTGAAGCGCCAGCGGCCGCGCCGGAAGTGAAGCCGGAAGTCAAAGAGGAGCCCCAGACGCCTGAACCGGTCGCCGAGACCGTCGAAGAGGCGGCGCCTGTCGTGACCCCTCCGACTCCGGAAGAGGAAGAGGCGGTCGAGCATCTCAAGTACGGACGCGGCGTGGGCGATATCCTGGAGATGCCCGAGGATATGGAAGAGGCGACTGACGGAGAGTCGGAGGGCGGTTCGGCGGTTTCCGGTATTTCAGGCGGCGGGGAGCGGCTGTCGGTGGAGGCGATACTGAAAGGCCAGATACCTGAGGAAGAGATACCCAAACCGGTCGAGAAGAAGGTTAAGCCGGTCAAGGAGAGGAGGGTCCGCAAAGGTTCCCGAAGGGTGACACCGTTGGCTTTGGTCCTGGTGATCCTGGTCGGTATCGCCGCCGCCGGGGTCTTCATGTTCCTCGAGAAGAACGAGATGGCGACGATGCCCGATTCCGTCTCCGGTCTCTGGTCGGGCTGGTGGTCCAAGGATACGGCCGAGACACCCCCCGGCGGCGAGGTCACCGGACCGACGGCTCCGACCTCAGTCAGTGTGGTCTTCGTGGTCAGCGTGGACGAACAGCCGGCTGGGGAGAGGCCGGTGCTCCTGAGTCGTATGGTGGAGACCGACGTCAGTCTGGATCAGACCTTCGATGCCACCGGGGCGATGCCGGCTCCGGAAGCCCGGGCCGGAGGTACGGTGACCATCATCAACGAGACGCCGAATTCCTACACTTTCGTGGCCACGACCCGCTTCCTGTCGCCGGACAGCAAGCTGTTCCGTCTCAAGGAGGCTACGGCCATACCGGCGGACGGCACGGTCGAGGCTGAGGTCTATGCTGACGGACTCGGGCCGGAATTCGACATCGGACCGACCACCTTCACCATCCCCGGACTTTCGGAATCGCTGCAGGAGGTAATCTACGGCGAATCGTCCCGGGCGATGACCGGCGGCGCCGGGACGGTCACGGCGGTCTCCACGGAGGATATCGAAAGCGCCAAGCGTCAGATGGCCGAGGCCCTCAAGGGCGAGGCCGAAGAGAACATCAAGGCGATGCTGACGCCCGGCGAACGCATGCTGCAGGACCTGATCACCTCGAGCGAACTTGAGGTGAACGCGCCGGAAGCCGACACCCCGACCTCGAGGTTCCTGGTCGAGGCTACCTTCCGTTTCCGGGCGCTGCTCATACCCGAAGAACTGGTCGAGGTGCTGCTCCTGGACCGCCTGGAGTCCGTCGTTCCGGAGGGTGAATCAGTCGCCGATTACGAACTGGGATCGCTGCTCTATACGGTCGAGGCCTATGATACCGTCACCGAACGGGCCGAGGTCCGGGTCGAAGCCCCCCTTCGTTAGGATTTAAGGGGCTTGGCAGCCTATCGAAGATTTTGATATAATAAAATTGGAGTAATCCACAATCATAATTAGGTAATTTTCGTTCCGTCGAGCCTATTTAAGCTTGGGGTCGCGGTCGGGGTAGTCAATAAATCGAGTCATATGAAGCAGGACAGAAAAGGTTTTACGCTAATCGAGCTGCTGATCGTAATCGGTATTCTCGGTTTTTTGGCGGCAGCGATCCTGGTCGCAGTCGATCCGGTCAAGCGCATCCAGGACGCCCGTGACGCGCGACGCTCCTCGGAAGTGGCTTCGATCCTGAGCGCTGTCCTCAAGAAGCAGGTCGACGACCGGGCCCTCTATGACGGCGAGACCGATGCCCCGATCATCACCCAGGCCGGCAACGACGCCCAGGTGATCGTCAGCGACGCGACTAACGTCGACTGCGACGTGGCGGCCGACCGGCCGGGATGTGACCCCTCTGGCTTCACCTTCGACATCACCACCGGCGGTACGGAATGTGTAGCGAACCTCTCCGGTGTAGTACCTGATTATCTAGGCGAACTACCGCTCGATCCGTTGGGTGCCGGCGAGAATCCCTGCCCGGCTACTGAGACCACCTGTGCCCTATACGGTGATATGAATATAGGTGACACGGCCGCCGACCCCAGTACCGGCTATTATATCCAGCGGAGTACCGGCAACCGCATCGAGATCGGCGCCTGCTTCCCGGAACAGGCCACCAAGATCCGGGTGAAACGCTGATACGTCACTATTCCGGACACGAAAGACCCCGCTCCCGCGGGGTCTTTGGATATGACCGTGAAATGGGGCGGCCTATTCGCTTGATTCAAGATAATTTTCCCGTTCCTGCTGCAGTCGCTGCAGCCAGAACTCGTACTGGATGTGCACCTGTTCCTGCTGCTCCTGCAGCCGGTTCATCTCCCGGCGCAGCGAGATCTGTTCCTCGACCGTGAGCCAGGACCAGCGGGCCGCGGCGACCGATCCGATGAGGCTCAACAGCGCCAGGACTATCGTCGCTACGCCCCAGCAGGGAATCTTGGCCCGGTCTTTCCGGCGGTATCTCCACATAGGTCTGTCGTGAGATATTTAGCTACGATCAAGGATATCATCGCTTGGGGACGGCAGCAATTCCCCTTTACCGATCGGCCGGACGAGTGTATGTTATTCGGGTATGAGGTATACGCGACTCTTCGGCAAGACCAGCAAGACCGCGCCCCACGACGCGGACTCCAAGAACGCCCGCCTGTTGGTTCAGGCCGGTTTCGTCGACCAGCTGATGGCCGGCGTCTACACCTATCTGCCGCTGGGGCTCAGGTCGCTGGAGAAGGTCAAGGGGATTATCCGCGAGGAGATGGATGCCGTCGGCGGACAGGAAGTGCTGATGCCGGCCCTCCATCCCAAGGAACCCTGGGAGCAGACCGGCCGATGGGAGGATCCCGGTCCGGAGGTGATGTTCCGGGTCCAGGGCCGCGGCGGCAAGCAATACGGATTGGGCTGGACGCATGAGGAGATCATCACCCCGTTGGCCAAGAAGTTCATCCGTTCCTACAAGGACCTGCCCTTCGCCGCCTACCAGATACAGGACAAGTTCCGTAACGAGCCGCGCGCCAAATCCGGGCTGCTGCGCGGCCGTGAGTTCAGCATGAAGGACCTCTACAGCTTCCACTGCGACGAGGAGGACCTAGACCGGTATTACGAAGAGGTCAGTCAGGCCTACCTGCGGATCTTCGGGCGCTGCGGCCTGAAGGCGATCGTCACCGAAGCCTCCGGTGGCGCTTTCTCCAAGTATTCCCACGAGTTCCAGGTACTCACCGAGAGCGGTGAGGATATCATCTTCCACTGCCCGACCTGCGGTTACGCCCAGAACCGGGAGGTCAGCGAGTACAGGGCCGGCGACAAGTGTCCCAAGTGCGGCGGGACGATGGAAGAGGGTAAGGCGATCGAGGTCGGCAACATCTTCCGGTTGAAGACGCGTTTCTCCGAGGCCTTCGGCGTGAACTACACCGATGCGGCGGGTTCCGAGAAGCCGGTCCTGATGGGTTGTTACGGCATCGGGCCTTCGCGGGTCTTGGGTGCGGTAGTCGAGGTATTGAGCGACGACCGAGGCATCATCTGGCCGAAGGAGCTCGCCCCCTTCTCGGTGCACCTGGTGCTCCTGCCGGCCAAGGACGAGGGGGTCACTCAGGACCTGATTACGGCAGCCGACGCGCTTTATCAGGAACTCCGTGACCACGGCATCGAACCGCTCTATGACGACCGTCCGGATGTCCGGGCCGGAGAGAAGTTCACCGATGCCGATCTGATCGGTTTGCCGTTGCGTCTGGTGGTCTCCGAGCGCCTGCAGGCCGAAGGGTCGGTGGAATGCAAGGAGCGGACCGCTGCCGACGCCCTGATCGTCAAACGGGACGATGTCCTGGGTGAGGTCCAGCGTTTCCTGGCGGATTGAATATCTATATAGGAGGCAAGACAACTCAAAACCCCCTCAGGAGAGGGGGTTTTCGGTCGTGGCTTGGATGGTTCTTCTCTTCCAGCCGGTTCAGGCCTTGCCTTTGAGGGCGTCCTTGAGCGCCTTCCCGGCCTTGAATTTGGGGACGGTGACCGGCGGGATCTCGATCTTCTCGCTGGGATTCTGCGGGTTGACGCCCATGCGGCCGGCCCGGCGCTTCGCGGAGAACTGGCCGAATCCGGCGATGGTGACCACATGGTCAGCCTTGAGTTCCGCGGTGACGATGCTGGTGAAGGCGTGGACCATCCCTTCAGCCTGCTTCTTCGAGACACCGACCTTTTCCGCGATTTTTGCGGCGAGTGCTGCTTTGTTCATACGCGCGTCAGAGTTTAATTATTCGATTTATTCGATGGTTAGGGCGCGGCGGACATGCCCGATCGAACCGGCCCGACCGTCGCTTTCCAGGGTCACGACCACCGCCTCGACGGTCGTCGGTCCCCGTTCGGGGATCTCATGGCGGACCGGCAGCTGCGTCAGGAAGTGCCGCAGCACCGGTTCCTTGGTGATACCCAGGACGCCATCGGCGAAACCGCACATGCCCACATCCGTGATATAGGCGGTACCGCCGGGCAGGATACGTTCATCGCGAGTCGGGATATGCGTATGGGTGCCCCAGACCGCGCTGGCCCGGCCATCGACGTACCAGCCGAAAGCCACCTTTTCTGAAGTGGCCTCCGCATGGAAGTCGACCAGGACGGCAGCCGGGTTCCGGTCGGCATGTTCCTCGAGCAGTCCGTCGAAAGTCCGGAAGGGATCACGGCAATGGACCTCACCGAACACCCTTCCCAGCAAGTTTATCACAAGGACGTTTTTCGTGCCAATGGTGAGGATTTTCGACCCTCGACCGGGTACGTCCGGAGGATAGTTGGCCGGCCTGATCACCAGTTCCCTCAGTTCCGGATCGGTCATCACCTCATGATACTCCTTACGGTTCCAGACATGATTGCCGGTGGTGAACAGGTCGATTCCCGCCTCATGCATCTCGCGGATGGTGTTGGGGGTGATGCCCTTGCCCCGCGCCAGGTTCTCCCCGTTGGCCAGGACGAGGTCCGGGGCGATCTCGCGGCGCAGTTCCGGCAGGACCTCCTTGACGGCGGTCCGGCCGATGCGGCCCATGATGTCTCCGAAGGCCAGGATCCTCATGGCGGTCTCGGTCAGCGGGCGTACTCGATGACCCTGGTCTCCCTGATCAGGTTGACCTTGATCTCGCCCGGATATTTGAGTTCCGATTCGATCTTCTTGGCGATATCCTTGGCCAGACGATAGGCTCCGAAATCGTCGACCTCTTTCGGTTCGACGAAGACCCGGACCTCGCGGCCGGCCTGGATGGCGTAGACCTTCTCCACTCCGGGGAAGCTCATGGCCGTGCTCTCCAGTTCCTCGAGACGCTGGATGTACTGCTCGTAGGTGTCCTTACGCGCGCCCGGCCGGGCTCCGGAGATGGCGTCCGCCGTCTTGACGATGACGCCCTCAAGGGTCTTCGGAGCGTCCTCATGGTGCCCGAGTGACTGATAGCAGATCTCTTCCGGCAACCCGAATTTCTTCATGATATTGTAGCCGATCTCCGGATGGGCCCCCTGGACGTCGTGGTCGACCGCCTTGCCGATGTCATGCAGGATGCCGCCGCGCTTGCAGACGGCCACGTCGGCGCCGAGTTCCTGGGCCAGGAGCGCGGCCAGGTTAGCCACCTCGACGGAGTGTTTGAGTACGCTCTGGCCGTAGCTCGTCCGGTACTTGAGACGTCCCAGTATCTGGATAAGTTTGGGATCGAACGCCGAGAGCGGTATGCCCAGCTCGAAGAGGGCGTCTTCCCCCGCCTTCTTGATGTCCAGGGCCAGTTCCTTCTTGGCCGCCTCGACGGCCTCCTCGATCTTGGTGGGGTGGATGCGTCCGTCCTCGATCAGCCGCTCCAGGGCGATGCGGGCCACCTGGCGGCGGATGGGCGAGAAGCCCGACACGGTGATCGCCTCGGGGGTGTCGTCGACGATAATCTCCGTGCCGGTCAGGTTCTCGATAGCCTTGATGTTCCGGCCCTCCTTACCGATGATGCGTCCCTTCATGTCGTCGTTCGGCAGATGGACCGTGGTGGTGGTGGTCTCGACGGCGTGCGAGGAGGCGATGCGTTGGATGACCAGCGAAAGGATGTTGTTGGCCCGCTTCTCGAGCTGTTCGGTGCCGGTACGCTCCAGCTTGCGGAGCCGACTCTCGAAACCGTCGCTGACCCATTCCTCGACGCTCTTGAGCAGCACGTCACAGGCCTCTTCCTTGGTCATCTTGGCTATGGTCTCGAGCTTCTGCAGCTGCTCCTCCTTGGCCCGTTGCAGCTCCTCTCGGGTCTTGTCGATTTGGGTCTCCTTTTGGCCGACCTGATCCAGTTTCTTCTGGAGCTCCTTGGAGCGCAGTTGGCAATCGGCCTCGAATTTCTCGAGTTTCTTCTGGATGATGCGCAGCTCCTTGCGGCGGTTCTCGTCCTCCCGCTTGGAGTCCTCGATGATGCGCAGGGATTTCTCCTGCGCTTCGAGCACCATCTTCTGGCTCTTCTCCTTGGTCGCTTCGAGTATCTTTTCGGCCTTGGCTTCAGCGGTGTCGACACGCTTCCGGGCGACCATCTGCCTGACGGCATAGCCGATCCCGGTCCCGACCGCGATTCCGACCAGGGCCGTAATCGTGAGATAGATCACAGACATAAAACACCTCGTCACATCTGCGAGGCGCGATTCGGTGCGCCGCGAGGTACGCCGTCAGATCCGGCAGATACGCCAAAATTCAGGCTTGCTGCCGTTCACGCGCGCCCTCTGCGGGCTGGTTTTCCGTGACTTTCGCATTTTCCGACGTGCTCAGGCACGGGAAATATGCGTCCAAGAGCGCTTTGAGCCATTCCTTGTCTGGATCCTTCCTGTCGCGCATACCTTCTCTCGGAATCCGTCAACCCGGGATCGTCTTCCTCCTGCCTCTACTGATGAAGCGAACCGTCCACTCGGCGTTGAACCCGGGGGAACCTTATACCGAATCTCGCCACACAGGCTTTATTTATAAAGTTGGCAGGTTCAGCCTATCACGGCCGCATCGTTCCGTCAAAGCAGGTCCGGGATGATCCGGAGCATTACGTATATCGTGCCTTTCGGGGTGCGGCTGGGCGCGTCTTCGGGGCCGGCTTCAGTCCGTGGCGGTCCCGGAAATCTCGCTGATCGGCAGCAGGCGGTCGGACCAGCCGGAGCTTTCCAGTTCTTCGAGGGTCGTTGCCTGGTCCACCCGGAAACGGCCCACGGCAGTGCGCCGCAGGGTCTCCAGATACGCCCCGACTCCGAGCGACCGGCCGATATCGTGGGCTAGGGTACGGACGTAAGTCCCGGAAGAACAACGCACCCGGAAAGCGACCCGCGGCCAGTCGTAAGAGACCATCTCCAGGCGATGGATCCTGACCGGCACCGGCCGGCGCTGCACTTCCTGGCCGGCCCGGGCCAGTTCGTAGAGTTTCCGACCTCGGATCTTCTTGGCGGAGAACATCGGCGGCACTTGAGGATATTCGCCGACGAACCGTTCCAGCGTCTCGCGTACGGCTGACTCGTCAGGCGGTTCCGCCCTCTCGTCCACCGTCAGTCTTCCGGTCCGGTCCTGGGTGTCGCTCACCGCTCCCAGGATCATCACCCCCTCGTATCCCTTGTCCTGACCCAGGAACGTCCCGAGCAGCCGGGTCGCTCCGCGTCCCACGCCGACGACAAGCAGGCCGGTGGCGAACGGGTCCAGCGTACCGGCATGACCGACCCGCCGCACGCCGCTCAGTCGTCGGATGCGATCCACGACATCATGGGAAGTGGGGCCGGCGGGCTTATCGATCAGCAGGAAACCCTCATGGTCCATAAGATTCTCTTCATGACACTATCCTGCAGTTCAGCATAGACCCTTACGGAAAAGGGGTGAAGGGTCCGTTTTCCCGAAAGCCGCGCAATCTGGCGCCTAATCGGACGACCCCGGATTGACTGTACCCCCCGACGCGGGTAGTATTCACGTTGCTATGAACATATCGGAATTGGCCAGGAGATTACGTACGAACCCCGACGAGCTCCGGGAAAAGCTGCCGGCGCTCGGTTTTGACGTGGGTTCGCGAGCCATCAAGGTGGATGACCGGCTGGTGGGCAAGATCATGGCGCGTTGGAACGAGATGAAGAAGAAGGAGCGGTTGCGGGCCAAGTACAAGCGTGAGGAGAAGATCAAGGAGGAGGCGGTGGCCCGGGTGAAGAAGGTGAAATTGCCCAAGGCGATTTCGGTGCGTGATTTCGCCCAGCTCCTGGGGCTGCCGATAAATATCGTCATCGCGGAGCTGATGAATAACGGCATCCTGGCCTCGGTCAACGAGCGGATCGATTTCGATACGGCCAGCATCATCGCCGACGATCTCGGATATGAGGTGGTGGCCAAGGAGGATGACGGGAGCGAGGACGTCACGGATCAGGAGATCAAGGCGATCATCGGTGAAGGGGATAAGGAGAGGCTGGAGGCGCGCCCGCCGGTAGTGGTGGTGATGGGTCACGTCGATCACGGCAAGACGGCGCTGCTCGACGCCATCAGGAAGACCAGCGTGGCGGCGCAGGAGGCCGGCGGTATCACCCAGCATATCGGAGCCTATCAGGTGAACAAGAAGGATCGCGACATCACCTTCCTCGATACTCCCGGTCATGAGGCTTTCACGGTGATGCGGTCGCGCGGCGCCAAAGTGGCCGACGTGGCCATCCTGGTGGTCGCGGCGGATGACGGGGTGCAGCCTCAGACCCTGGAGGTCATCAAGATCGTCCAGGCCGCCAAGCTGCCGCTGGTGGTGGCCCTCAACAAGATCGACAAACCGGACATCGACCTGCAGAAGGTGAAGACGGAACTGTCCAAGCACGATCTCATCCCGGAAGATTGGGGCGGCAAGACGGTGATGGTACCGGTGTCGGCCAAGACCGGGCAGGGAATCGACGAACTGCTCGACATGATCCTGCTCGTGGCCGATCTGGACAAGGACCGGATCAGGGCCGACCGGTCGCGGCGGGCCGTGGGGACGATCATCGAATCGCATGTCGACAAGGGCGAAGGGCCGGTGGCCACGGTCCTGGTTCAGACCGGCACACTGCGGCTCAACGACGAGCTCGCCGTCCGCAGTCAGAGTTACGGTCGGGTGCGGGCCATGAAGAACTGGCACGGTCAGGCGATCGACCAGGCGCCGCCCGGCACCCCGGTCAAGGCGCTCGGTTTCAAGGTAGCCCCGCAGGTGGGCGACATCGTCCAGGTGCCGGAGGCGGGTCGGGAACTCAAGAAGGTCAGGAAGCAGTACGGGGTGGAGAAACAGGTCGCCACCGTCGCCAAGACCCAGGGGGACGAGGAAGAGGGGGAGAAGAAGTACCTGAACATAGTGCTCAAGGCGGACGTGCTCGGTTCGCTCGAGGCGATCATCGGCACCCTGGAGAAGATGAAGACCGATGAGGTGGCGGTAGCGATTGTCGGCAAGGGTCTGGGGAACATCACCGACAGCGACGTGATGCGCGCCGAAGCCACCGGAGGCGTAGTCTTCGGCTTCAACGTGCTTTCCACCAAGGAGGCCGAGCTGCTGGCCCGCGACCAGGGGGTCGAGATCAAGTCATCCAAGGTGATCTATGACCTGTTCGACGAGGCCAAGAGACGGTTGCAGGAGATGGTCCCGGCCGAGGTCATCCGGACCGACCTGGGCAAGCTGGAGACCCTGGCGGTATTCAAGGCCGACAAGAGCGGCCAGATCGTCGGTGGCCGGGTTAAGGAGGGCAAGGTGACGGTCGGCGCGAATGTGGTATTATACCGGGGGGAGGAACCGATCGACGAAGGTAAGGTGCTCCAGCTGCAGTCCGGCAAGAGCGACGTCCAGGAGATCAAGCAGGGGCAGGAGTGCGGCATCAAGGTGAGCTGCCGTACGACGATCCTGACCGGGGACACGATGGAGTTCTCCACCGAGGAGCGCAAGGAAAAGAGGATCGCCTTGCCGGTCTAGGGCGGTCGACAAGCACAATCAAAAGAGGAGAGGAGGATGGAAGTGAGAGTGCGGGAAGCCGTGCCTGACGGCGCATTTCCCACCCTCTCATTTTCATTCTGACGGTTTGCCGTCGTAACCCCCTTTTCGTTATGCCAATCACGTTCACCGCCAAGAATTTCGAGACCGAAGTGCTGCAGAGTGCCGAGCCGGTACTCGTCGATTTCTGGGCCCCCTGGTGCGGGCCATGCCGGGCGCTGGGTCCGGTCATCGATGAGCTGGACAAGGAGCTGGAGGGGCGGGGCGTGAAGATAGGTAAGGTGAACGTCGACGAAGAGCCGGCGCTGGCTTCGAGATTCGAGGTGATGAGCATCCCGACCATCATCCTCTTCAAGGGAGGCAGTCCGGTCGATCAGTTGGTGGGCGTCCAGACCAAGGAACAGCTCAAGAAAAGGGTGGCCGCGCTTGGCGAAGGCTGAGGCGTATCAGGCCTGAATGTAGGTTTATATGCGAGAACTTATCATCATCGGTTCGGGGCCGGCGGGTTATACCGCGGCGATCTATGCGGCTCGGGCCCGACTACGACCGCTCATCTTCCTGGGAGGCGAGATCGGAGGTCAGCTCATGACCACGACTGAAGTGGAGAATTTCCCCGGTTTTCCGGAAGGCATCCTGGGTCCGGAACTGATGGCCAATATGCGGCAACAGGCCGAGAGGATGGGGACCGAGACGGTCTCGGCTTCGGTCACGGAGGTCGATCTGGCGACGCGGCCGTTCCGGGTGACCGCCGGTGACCGGACGGAAGAGACGCGGACCCTGATCATCGCTACCGGAGCCTATGCCAAACGGCTGGGCCTGCCGTCGGAGGCGGCGCTGTACGGCAAGGGGGTCTCGGCCTGCGCCACCTGCGACGGTTTTTTCTTCCGTGACAAGCGGGTCCTGGTGGTCGGCGGAGGCGATGCGGCGATGGAGGAGGCGGTCTTCCTGACGCGTTTCGCCAGTCAGGTGACGATCCTCGTCCGGAAGGACGTCCTCAAGGCCTCCAAGGTGATGGAGGAGCGGGCCCGCAAGGACCCCAAGATCGAATTCAGGTGGAACGTGGAGGTGACGGAGGTCTTGGGACAGGACGAAGGTCAGATGCGCGGGGTGCGGTTGCGTGATACGCGCAGCGGCGAGACGAGCGAGACGGAAGCCGAGGGGCTTTTCGTGGCGATCGGCCACGCGCCGAACACCGCGATCTTCAAGGACCAGCTGGAGTTGGATGGGCGAGGCTATATCGTGACCAAGGAGGGGACGGCGACCAGCGTGCCCGGCGTCTTCGCCTGCGGCGATGTCCAGGATGTCCGTTACCGGCAGGCTATCACCGCCGCCGGTTCCGGATGTATGGCCGCTCTCGACACGCAACGCTTCCTGGAAGAGGACGGAACCGCTGACGGCCGGTGATTATGCACGTGTTTGACAACGCCCTGGATCAGCTGAAGGAGGCCTCAGACGGAGTCCCGGAACTCGAGGTAGTGGCCCGGTCCCTGCAGCGACCCAAGAGAGTGGTCGAGGTGACGTTTCCGGTCCGACTGGATGACGGTTCAGTCAGGCGTCTCACCGGCTATCGCGTCCAGTACGACGATTCGCGCGGCCCGTTCAAGGGAGGTATCCGTTTCCATCCGGCGACCGATCTCGACGAGGTCAAGGCGCTGGCTTTCTGGATGGCCATCAAATGCGCCGTGGTCGACGTGCCTTTCGGCGGGGGTAAGGGCGGCGTCTGCGTGGAGCCACGTGACCTGTCGGCGGGGGAGCTGGAAAGGTTGAGCCGGTCCTTCATCCGGGGTATCGCGCCGGTCATCGGCCAGGATGTCGATGTGCCGGCCCCTGACGTCAATACCGATGCTCGGATCATGGGGTGGTTCCTGGACGAATATGAGCGTGTCACCGGCCGGCACGAACCGGGGGTGGTGACCGGCAAACCGCTCGTCCTGGGAGGCAGCCGCGGCCGTACCGCAGCCACCGGTCAGGGAGGACTTTTCGCATTGGCCGCCCATCTGAAACGCGAAGGCCGTCCTCTGGACGGCGTCACGGCCGCCGTGCAGGGATTCGGCAACGTGGGTCACCACTTTGCCCGTCTGGCCCGGCAGCAGGGATGCCGCATCATCGCCGTGTCCGATTCGCGCGGCGCGGTGTTCGACCGGCAAGGTCTAGATCCCGACAGGCTGTCCGAGCATAAGCGGCGTACCGGCAGCGTCGCTGGCGTCGGGGGGAGCGAGGCGATAAGCGAGGCGGAACTGTTGGGCGCTGAAGTCGATATCTTGGTACCGGCGGCCCTGGAGAACCAGATCACTCCGGATAACGTCGCCGACATCAGGGCGGAGACCGTCCTGGAATTGGCTAACGGCCCGACCATGCCCGAGGCGGAGAAGGTGTTGATCGCCGACGGCCGGACCGTCATCCCCGACGTTCTGGCCAACTCCGGCGGCGTAGCCGTCTCCTATTTCGAATGGGTCCAGAACCGGCAGGGGCATTACTGGACGGAGGATGAGGTCAATGGACGGCTGCAGGAACTCATGGAAGCCGCATATGCCGCTACCCGTGATCTGGCCGACGAGGCCGGTCTGACCCTGAGACAGGCCGCCTTCGTCCTGGCCCTGAGGCGCATCGGTCAGGCCCAGGAGGCCCGCTCGCTCTGATCGGCGGGATGACGGTGAAATAAAAATCCCCTTCCTCGTGGAGGGGATTTTAGGATCGGTGACGGGCTGGTCACCAGATATCGAGCGGTACCCTGACGCCCAGCTCACCGTAGAACATCCAGCCTTCGTTGAGCGGGGCGGCGGTCAGCCGGGTGTGGACATCGAATCTTTCAGTGATAGCCACTTCGAGACCGGCCATGTAGTAGAAGGTCGAATAGCCGACCTCGTAGTAGGGCTTGGGATAGGCCCTGGCTTCACGAAGCAGCTTCCCGACCTCATCGTCGACCTCTACGGCGAGACGTCCGGGCACATGGATATATCCCCCCTCGAGGAAGGGACGCCACCTGCCGAACCGGCCGCGTACGGCGATGCCGACGACCACCCGTCGCCAGTCATATTCGGCGGAGACCCGCTCACGGACCGCGTCCTCTTCGATATCCAGGTCGGAGACATCCTCGGTCAGACCGAACGATTTCAGTTCGGCGTCGTTGCCGGTCATCGGGAACTCGAATTCACCGAAGGCCGCCAGGTCCAGCCACTTGAAGCGGAGGAACCAGATGCGCAGCGAGCAGCCCAGGGACAGTTGCCAGGGCAGATGCACCTCAGCCTGGAAGGGAGCGCCGGACGGCTCGTCCAGCGACATCGACATCGTGCTCAGGCGCAGATAGGGCATGAAGACGACGATGTCGCGGAAGGTCAGCTCCGGTCCGAAAAGGAGGTGCGGTCGCTGCAGGATGCCTTCGCCGGTATCGGAGACGATCATCCCGAAATCGGCGATCAGATCCGCCCGGACCGGCGGGGTGACGGGTGCCTCGTCAGCCGCCCGGAGGTCCTTGGGCAGGAAGACGGAAAGTACGGCGATGATAATTACAGGGCGCATGGCGCCTCCTTTGGCGGATATACGATCATCATCTGTCTGAAGGGCATTCTTGTAAGGAACCGATGGTCTCACCGTAGACGCCCGGGGCACCAGATGTCAATCGTCGTCTGGTCGGACAGACAAGAAAAAGCCCCTTGCTGAGGGGCTGGTCACAGATGCAGCGAAAGCTTGAGGAAGCCTCCGAAGATCCAGGAATCGCCGAGGGGCGCCACGGTGCCGCCGAGCGAGACCGAGAACAGGTCACCCAGGCGGATACCCAGCTCCGGACCGAGGAAGGGGGCGACGCGTTCGAAGCCGCGGCTGCGCGCCACGTCCCGCGGATCGTAACCCAGGTCGTAGAGCAGTTCCCGGCTGTCGCTGTCCAGTTCCAAGTCGATCTTCCCGGCGAAGCGCTCGAAGCCGATGCGCAGCGCCGAGGTCACCGGACCCCAATCGTAGCGGCAGCGCAGATCCGCCCGGATCTCGTTCCAGGTGTAGTTGAGCTGCACATGCTGCCGGGCGTAGGAAGTCAGGTAGAAGTTGCCTTGAGCCGTGTCCAGTCGGGCCTCTGCGATCCCCATGTCGGAGACCCACGGGGAGGTCGAGAAGACCAGTCCCGTGTCGAGCAGTAACGGACCTTCCTGGAACAGGACCAGACGCAGTCCGGCGCCGAGTCCCACATCGACGGCGGTGGCCAACTGGGCCTCGATACCCAGCCCTTCGGACCAGGTGTCGGTGTAGGAAAGCCCGCTCCGGCCCACGTAGACCTCGGTCAGCACCGAGAGTCGGGGAGTGAGCTTCAGCTCGGCCCCGACGATACCGCGGACCCGATGGACGGAGAGGTCAGCGACCTCACCGATGAAGAAATCGACACCGCTGTAGATCTCGAGATCCAAGGCGTCGTCGTCCGTGTCCCCCTTACCGTCTGCCGCAACGGCATCGATCGGGCCGAGCAGGGTCAGGAGCAGGGAGAATAATACGACGGTCCTCATTTTGACCTCCTGGAACTCGTCTCATCTGTGTAATGACCTCGGTTGCACTCTACTGGCGATGGTGCGGGGTGTCAACGAGAGAGACCGCCTTTTCGTTACCAATTTCCGTCCGCCGACGCTATACTTCAGGTGAGTGTTATGGCGCCTAAATGGGAAAAGAGCATTCCGCCACTGACCGGATCGTTCGTCGCCGGCTTGGGTATCCTGCTGTTCGGATACGGGGCTTGGGGGACGGGTGCCTCATGGTACCACGTCGCCGGCGGTCTGGGTCTGAGTCTGGTTACCGGTGCCGCCGTCTGGCTGTTTTTGAAGCGACGATGGTGGCCCTGGTTGGTCCTCCTGACCTCCGGACATCTCATCGGCCTCACTTCCGCCCTCGGGCTGTTCGTCGGACCGGCTGTCCTCGACGAGTATCGGGTGGCCTTATTGACCACCGTCATCTTCACTGTTTTGGGCCTGATGATCGGGATGATTGCCCAATTCATCAGCTTGGTGCATCATCTTCTCTGCCGGGCCCTGCGGTCCTGCCCGCCGGATTTTCCGGAGGCAGGAGGCAACCCGCCTGATCGGGATGGGGCGGCCGGAGGCGCGGCGACCTAACCAGGAAAGAGATGGGCAGATACGATTTCAAGGAAGTCGAGGTCAGGTGGCAGGACTATTGGGACGAGAACGACACCTACGCTACGACGGAGGATCCGTCCAGGAAGAAACTGTACGTCCTGGACATGTTTCCCTATCCCTCCGGCGACGGGCTTCACGTGGGTCATCCGGAGGGTTATACGGCGACCGACATCATCTCCCGTAAGCGCCGGATGGAGGGATGGAACGTGCTGCATCCGATGGGCTGGGACGCCTTCGGTCTGCCGGCTGAGAATTTCGCCATCAAGCGGGGGGTGCATCCCAAGGGGATCACGCGCCAGAACATCAGGAATTTCCGGCGGCAGCTCAGGATGCTCGGATTCTCTTACGATTGGTCGCGCGAGATCGACACCTCGGACCCCGCCTACTACCGGTGGACCCAGTGGCTCTTCCTGTTCCTTTACCGGAAAGGCCTGGCTTACAAGAAGAAGGCGCCGGTAAACTGGTGCGAGTCCTGTCGGACCGTCCTGGCCAACGAACAGGTCCTGGACGGCAGGTGTGAACGGTGCAGTCATGAGGTGACCCAGAAGGATCTTGAGCAGTGGTTCTTCCGCGTGACCGATTATGCCGATCGGCTGCTGGAGGGCCTGGACGGGCTGGATTGGCCGGAACGGATCAAGCTGATGCAGCAGAACTGGATCGGGCGCAGCGAGGGCGTGGAGATAGTCTTCCGGGGCGAGGACGCTGACGGCGGATTCGACGTGCCGGTGTTCACCACCAGGCCGGACACGCTCTTCGGCGTGACTTATGTGGTGCTGGCTCCGGAGCATCCGGCGGTGAGCCGGCTCACCGCCGCCGACCGTCGGGAAGAGGTGGAGGGATACCTGAGGGCCGCCCGAACCAAGACCGATCTGCAGCGTACGGGTCTGGAACAGGAGAAGACCGGCGTGCCCCTCGGTTCGACGCTTGTCCATCCGCTGAGCGGCGAACCTGTTCCGGTCTGGACCGCCGATTATGTCCTCGGGTCCTACGGTACCGGCGCGGTGATGGGCGTGCCGGCACACGATGAACGCGACTATTCCTTCGCCCAGCGGTACGGGTTGCCGATCAGTTTCGTCATCAGGCCGGAAGACGAGGCGGTGGCCGGTTTCACCGAAGGGGCGGCCTACACCGGAGCGGGGATACTGAGCGGCTCCGGGGAGTTCGACGGCCTGGGGTCGGAGGAGGCCAAGGATCGGATCGCCGCGGCGCTGGTCGACTGCAGCCTCGGGGAGAGGAAGACCAACTATCATCTGCGCGACTGGCTCATCTCGCGGCAACGTTATTGGGGAGCCCCTATCCCGATCGTCTATTGCGACCGTTGCGGCGAGCAGCCGGTCCCGGAAGAGCAGCTGCCGGTGCTGTTGCCTGATGATGTCGATTTCCGGCCGACCGGGGAATCGCCCCTGGCCCGGTCTGAGGATTTCCATCGGGCCACCTGTCCGGAGTGCGGTCAGGCCGCCCGGCGCGAGTCGGACACCATGGATACCTTCGTCGATTCCAGCTGGTACTTCCTGCGCTTCACTTCGCCTCATGAGGGGGAGCGTCCGTTCTCGGACCACGCGGTCAATTACTGGTGTCCGGTGGACGTCTACGTCGGCGGGGCTGAGCACGCGGTGCTCCATCTGTTGTACGCCCGGTTCTTCACCAAGGTCCTCTGCGATCACGGCCTGCTCCCCTTCGAGGAGCCGTTCCTGCGCCTGCGTAATCCCGGACTGATCCTCGGCGAGAACGGGGAGAAGATGTCCAAGTCCAAGGGTAACGTCATCAATCCGGATGACGTCGTGGACCGTTACGGCGCCGATGTCATGCGTCTTTACGAGATGTTCATGGGCGATTTCGAGGACGCCAAACCCTGGGATACCCGGGGTATCGTGGGTCTGAGACGTTTTCTCGACCGGGTCTGGACGACCGTCCATGACACGGTACACGAGAGGCGGGAGACGGTCTCGCCGGAACTCGAGCGGCTGCTGCACCGGACGGTCAAGAAGGTCACGGAAGACATCGAGGATTTCAAGTTCAACACGGCGATCTCCGCGCTGATGATCCTGCTCAATGAATGGACCAGGGTCGGTGGCGGGGACCGGGGTCTCCTGTCGGTCTATCTGCGGCTCCTCGCCCCCTTCGCGCCGCATCTGGCCGAGGAGCTCTGGCGCCTCATCGGTCACGAGTCCAGTATCTTCCAGGCCGACTGGCCGGCCTGGGATGAGACTTTGGCGGCGGAGGAGGAGGTCGAGGTCGTCGTCCAGGTCAACGGCAAGGTGCGCGACCGTTTCCTGGCGCCCGCCGGTACGGACGAAGACGAGCTGAAGCGCCGGGCCCGAGAAAGCGACAAGGTGAAAAATGCCCTCCAAGGAGGTAAGATAAAGAAGGTGATCGTGGTCCGCGGACGCCTGGTGAGCATCGTGGCTTCCCGGGACTGAAACCGGATCCGTAAGCACATGGCCCAACGATACGATCCATTGCTCAGCGCTTTCGACGGCTGGACCCTGGACTGGAATGCGGTCCTGGGCGCCGGTTTCAGGAGCGTGCCCAAAGGCTGGCGGTCCGTTTTCCGGGAATGTCCGGTCGAGGACCTGGCCCGGATATCCCGGGAAGGGATGAAGCCGACCCCCGAAGAGGCCAGGCATCCGGAACTGAGCCGGGAGATGAAGCTGCTCGACCGCTGTCGTCCGGCGCGCTTGGTGCGGCAAGGCATCAGCCGATCGGCGGCGATTTCGGGGGTGCCGGCCCTGGCCAACACCGGACAGGCGCTGGGCGGGGACCGCGTGGTCCTGGAGATGAAGGTCGATCCGGCGCGGTGTTACGTAGGCGACGCCGACTTCCTGCTCAATTTCCTGCCTTTCGTCGGCACCGATCGGGAGACCCTGGAGAGATACCGCGGGCTGTTCCGGCAGTACTGGAAGAGCGTCATTCCCATGGAGGAATTCCGCAGCGGTTACGTCCGTGTCGAGACCGCCGGGGCGCCCCATTGGATAGCCAAGAAAGGCGTGACCGCGGGTCAGCCCCGGACGTTCTTCGCCCCCGAGGTCCTGGTCATGGTTTCGGTGATACCGAAGCGCCACCTGCGGATCGTCCGTTGGGCGCTCTCCGAGGGCGGCGAGGATACCGACCTGTGGGAAGACCCGGAGGAGGTCTGGGGGGAGAGTTAAGGTATGGAGAGACATCATATAAAAGATGGCCCCGGCGCAGGCCGGGGATTTTCGTTTGCATTTCCGGGCGGTCGGTGATATTAGGACGCGGCCTATGTCGCACACGGTCACCCGCTCCCCATCGCGGACGCTTTTGGTTCTGACGGCCTCCTTCCTTGCCGGCATCATCGCCCATGCTTTCGATGAGACACGTTGGTCAGCGGTCACGGCGTTGTTTTTAGGCGGCTGCCTGTCAGCTGCCGCCGCCGTCTTACGGCGTCAGAACGCCAGTCAGTGCCTGTTGCTGGCCTGCCTCACCCTGTTCGTCTGGGGTCTGGTCAGGTACGACACGGCGCTGCCTTCAGGGCACGACCCGCGGCTTCCGGAAGGGGAGATGATGGGGTTCGAAGGCGTGGCGGCAGAGGTGCCTCGTCGGGGCCTGTATCGTACGGAAGTGGAGTTGGATCGGGTAGTTTCGGTCTCCACGGACGAGACAATGCCGGGACGTTGGCGACTTGACCTGCTGTCGCCGGCCACGGTCGCCTATGGGGATAGACTGACTTGGACCTGTCAGCCTAGGAACGTGCTGTTCGGCAGCGACGGTTTCGATACCCGCCTGTATCTGCACGGTATCCGTTTCCGGTGCCGGCCGCGCGATCCGCCGACAGTGATCGGTTCGGACGAGGGTCATCCTCTCCTGGGCGTGATTTACGCCATCAAGGTCCAGTTTCAGGAAGCGGTCTTCGACCTCTATCCTGACCCGGAGGCTTCCTTCCTGCTCGGCCTGTTGATGGGCAGTCGGGAAGGTATCCCGGATCGCCTGACCGAAGATTTCCGTATGACCGGGACGTCGCATATTCTGGCCGTCTCGGGATATAACGTCACTCAGCTCATCAGGATAGCCGTCGTCCTGGCCGCCCTTTGTGCCATCCCGCGCCGTCGGGCCTCGGCTGGCGTCGCTGTGCTGGTCCTGTGTTTCGCCTTGCTCGTGGGCGATGACGCCTCGGTGGTCCGGGCATCGATCATGGGTAGCGTGGCGGTCTTGGCCACCCTGTGTGGTCGACTTTACGGCGGCTTCATCGCTTTATCGGTCGCTGCTGCCGTCATGCTGGCGTTCAATCCCTTGATCCTGAGGCATGACGTGGGTTTCCAACTGTCCTTTTGCGCCGTATGGGGGTTGTATGCGTTTGGGGAGAGGTTTACCGCCGCGATGACTGACCGACCTTTCTTATCGCGGACGCTGCTCCGGACTGCGGCCGAGACGCTGGCCGCCACCTTGGCCACACTGCCCGTCATCCTGCTCACCTTCGGACGTTTCCCGCTCGGCGCACCGCTCGTCAACATCATGGTCCTGCCGCTGCTGCCGTTCATCATGGCCGGAGGTTTGGTTTCGGCGTCGCTCCATCTGATACACGGATCACTGGGTTGGTTGACGGCGACGGTCACTTTCGCCCTGTTGCGGTGGGAAATATCTGTCGTCACGGTAGCTTCACGTCTGTTACCGCCGCCGCTGGAGATGAGAGCGACCCCACTCCAGACGGGCCTGATGTACCTTTTTCTGATGGCCGTGTGGCTATCCTTATCGGACCGTCGTCGATCGGATCTGGCGACGGTCAGGGGGGCAACGGTCTGGATGACGGATACGACCGATGGTCGTCGTCTCCGATAGGCTATGCGGATACCGTATTCATCCCGTATCGTCATCCTGACCGCCCTGTCGTCTTGTCTCCTGCTGTATCATGGTCGGTGCGACGGCCGTCTGATGGTCCATTTCTTCGATGTCGGACAAGGCGATTCCATATTGATCACGCAGGGCTGCAATCAGCTGTTGATCGACGGGGGCCCGGACGGTTCGGTACTCCATAAGATCGGCAAAGCGATGCCGTTTTTCGATCGGACACTGGAATACGTGCTGCTGACCCATGACCACAGCGATCACATCCGGGGTCTTCTTCAGGTCATACCCCGATACCGTACGCGGCGGTTTCTCATGACCGGCTTAAGTGGCGAGAGTGCCGAAAGGGAGTCGTTATCACGGATCCTGGATCGCACCGGGACACCGATCCAGACGGTCGCCGCCGGCGATATCGTGATGTTCGGCGACGGTCATCATCTGCGCATCCTCTGGCCGGCAGCCGGATTCATAGCTGACCGTAATGTTGCCCGGGACCGCCGACACGGGACAGTCAATGATTCCTCAATTGTCATGTCTCTCCATCGGACCGGGTCGCTTTACGTCTCCGACGAGGATTTTTCCGCGGAACCCGCTCTGGCGATGTTCACTGGAGACATCAGTCAGGATATCGAACGTCGGTTGATGGACGGGGCGGTTCCGGGACGTTCCGTTTTGCTTAAGGTGGCGCATCACGGCAGTTCCGAGTCCACTTCAGCCGCTTTTGTCTCGGCGGTACGGCCGGCGGCGGCTATCGTCTCGGTCGGGAGGAACCGTTACGGCCACCCCTCGGTATCGGTCGTCCGTCGTCTGGAATCATGCGGGTCTGTCGTCCTGACCACGGGTGATCATGGGGATATCAGGGCGGTCTTCGACGGTGACCGCCCGGTCAGACTGCAGGTCCGGGGGGCGTTCGGTTGGCGAGATCTGCCGACGGGAGACCTGGCGGCCTCAGGGCCTTGAAGACCGTCGACCGAGAGATTATACTGTTAGCACGATTCGCTAAACGACATTCGTATGATCCAACGCACTCTCATCCTACTCAAGCCGGATGCGCTCGATCGCGGCATTACCGGCGAGATCATCTCCCGGTTCGAGCGGGTCGGGGCCCGGTTGGTCGGTCTGAAGCTGCTGATCTCGGAAGAGGACACCGCCAAGAGGCATTACACCGACGATTTGGCCCGGCGCCGCGGCGAGGAGGTGCGGAAAAGGATGATCGAGATGCTCACCTCCGGACCGATCATGGCCATGGTCCTGGAAGGCGTGGAGATGGTCGAGGTCGGCCGCAAGATGGTGGGCGAGACCGAACCGAAGAAAGCGGCTCCGGGAACGATACGCGGCGACTACGCGCATGTCTCTTACGCCCACTCCGACGAATTGGGTATAGGCGTCTTCAACCTGATCCACGCTTCAGCGAATCCTGAGGAGGCCGAGACCGAGATCGGAGTCTGGTTCAAGCCGGAGGAGCTGGTCCAGCACTCACCCTCTTACACCAAGTTCACCGTTAAGGACTGAGTTCTTATCCACATCCGTCGGTTGCGGATAGGTCGGACCGATGATAACGTGGGTATCAGCTTGTCGTGAGCTGGCCGGCGTGACAGCCCCCAGGGGCAGGTCGCCCGGTGAACACTTGGATCGCGCGAGCGGTAAGGAGGAGATAAATCCTCGAACGGTTTTACCCGGTGAAACGGGCGGTGCCGGTGGCGCTCTGGAATCCTCCACGGATTCCTTGCCGGCACCTTTATTTTCGGGAAGCTGATATGGGCAGGAAGGAAAAGAAGAAAGATCAACGGCCGGCGTATTTCCGGATCGCCATGATCGTCGTCTTCATACTGGTGGCCGCGAACTATGCCTGGTATCGCCTGGGCAACGATGACGACGGGACGGCCGGCAAGGCGTCGCTCCTGGCCGAATGCCTGACGGCACGCGGTGCCAAGCTTTACGGCACTTATTGGTGCGCGCATTGCACCTCGCAGAAGAAGAGATTCGGCGAAGCGTTCTCCGAGGTCGATTACGTGGAATGCGCCGTGCGAGGCAAGCCACGGGAGCAGACCGAGGAATGTCAGGAGGCCGGGATAGCCGTCTTTCCCACGTGGGTCTTCGCCGACGGGTCGCGGGTGAGCGGCGATCAGAATCTGAGTTCGCTGGCTGAAGTCTCCGGCTGTACTGATGTCTGGACGGCTACGGGATCGGAAGAGCTCCGGGCCCCGGAGGACGGCGGACCACCCGAAGCCGAAGGTTAGGCAGTAGCGGTGATTTTAAGCTTAAATAAGCCCCTTTAAGGGGCTTATTAGGTACTTAGTGGTGGTCTATCAGGTGTGGGTCCGGATCCCCGTTCCATACACTGCGGAGCGGCTTGACAGGTACGTTGAGCGGTCGGTGCGGATTTGGTATGGTTAGATTGAACTTCACACGAACGGTAGAAGTTTTGGGTCATTCGTTTGGCTTCGGGATCCATATCCGTCTGTTCCGTGGGACAGGCGGGCGGACCCCCGCGGCCTATCGGCTCAGCTGATCGCCCGGTTACAGGGTCGATGAGGCAACCGCTGATTCGACTCCAGCGAGGCTTCGGCTGACGTCGTGCCCGCCCATCGTGGTTGCGGCAAGGCCCACCTGACTGCAGCCAAAACTTGACCGTTTTCGTGAAGTTCTTTAAATAGGTCTGACCGTTCCGGGACTCGCGCTCCTTGTGGAGCGGGACGACATGTCGGGCCATAGTATAGTGGCAATACACACCCTTGGGGTGGGTGCGTCGGCGGTTCGATTCCGCCTGGCCCGACCAGGACGGGCCGCTCACGTAGCTGTGGGAGGTCCGTTTTGGTTTCATCGGTGTCTGGTCGGCCAGCAGGCCTCGTCAGCAATCAAAAATCCGGTCCGCGTCGGGCGGTCCGGATATCATTCCGTCCGTCTTCTTCAGGCTCGCCTCAGGATTCCTTGGAAAGTGTCCTGATGCAGCGCGTGCAGACCCGGGTGCGTTTTCCGGCGATGGTCTTGGTCTGCAGGTTCACGCCCTGCTCCCTTTTGGTGGCGATGTTGGAATGGCTGCGGGAGACGGCACGGTTGGATCCGCGTTTGCAGATGTCGCATCTTCGGGCCATACGTTTCACTCTAAGTTGATCAAGGTGCCGGCACTGTAGCATGCGCCACAGGTCTTGACAATATCGGCGGCCGCTCCCGGCGATAGTTGCTATAATCACCCACATGGAATCGACTCTTGTCATAAAACTGGTCGGCCTGTTGGCTCTGCTCATCTCCCTGTCGACCCATGAGTACTGTCATGCCTTGGTGGCCCATCTCCTGGGTGACGATACGGCCAGACGGATGGGGCGGCTGACGCTGAATCCGATCCCGCATATCGATCCCCTGGGGACCGTTTTTCTGCCATTGCTCATGGTACTTTCGTCCTCTCCGGTCCTCTTCGGTTGGGCCAAACCGGTCCCGTTCAACCCCTATAATTTGAGATACCGCAAATGGGGCCCGACGCTCGTCGCCCTGTCCGGTCCGGCTTCGAACCTGGTCGGGGCGGTGTTGTATGCCCTGCTGCTGCGGCTGGTCATCCAGGTGTGGCATTTCCCGTTCACCAACCTGCTGCCGATCTTCCTCATCGCGGCCGTACAGATCAATGTACTCCTGGCGATCTTCAATTTCATACCGATCCCGCCGCTCGACGGCTCCAAGCTGCTGTTCACCCTGTTGGATTCCCCGAAGTACGCCCGGATGCGCCTGTTTCTCGAGACCAGAGGGATCCTGCTGCTGCTGCTCGTCATCTTTTTCGCCCAGCCGTTGCTCATGGCGGTGTTCTCGGCCACCCTGAACGCCGTCTATCTGGTGACCGGGTTATGAGCGGCCTTTCGGGGTCGTCCCGAGACTCTTGACGGGCCGCGGGGGTCGTGTTAATTTAGGCACGCGAATCACTGAGCACCCATTTTTTTTATGCCGACGGTGAATCAACTCATCCGACGCGGCCGCAAGACTGCGAAGGTCAAATCCAAGACTCCGGCACTGCAGTCTGCTTTGGATACGCTGCATCGCAAACGGTCCGATCTGCCTAAGGGGAGCCCGTTCAAGCGCGGTGTCTGTCTCAAGGTGACCACGACGACCCCGAAGAAGCCGAACTCCGCCCTACGTAAGATCGCCCGGGTACGCTTGTCCAACGGCATGGAAGTGACGGCTTATATACCGGGTATCGGCCATAACCTGCAGGAACACTCCATCGTCATGATCCGCGGCGGCCGGGTCCGGGACTTGCCGGGCGTACGGTATCATGTCGTCCGCGGTGTCTATGACACTCAGGGCGTGGAAGGCCGCAAACGCGGCCGGTCGCTCTACGGCACCAAGAAACCCAAGGGATAGTCAGGGAACAGGCATCTAACGCAGCAACGTCGACGATATGCGCGGAAAAAGGGCAATCAGGAGGACGGTGGCATCCGATCCGAAATACGGGAACGAGGTGGTCGGCCGTTTCATCAATTACGTGATGCGCGACGGCAAGAAGACCGTGGCGCAACGCGTGGTCTACGGGGCGCTCGACATCATGGCCGAGAAGACCAAGGCCGATCCGGTCGAGGTGTTCGATCGGGCTATCAGGAATGTCCAGCCGGCGGTCGAGGTCCGGTCGAAGCGGGTCGGCGGCGCCAACTACCAGATTCCGATACAGGTCAGGGGTGAGCGTAAGCTGGCCCTGGCTTTCCGCTGGCTGATCGCCGCGGCCAAGAGCCGTAAAGGCCGACCGATGGCGGATAAGCTGGCCACCGAACTGCTGGCGGCCGCCAACAACGAGGGGGATGCCGTCAAGAAGAAGTTGGACGTGCAGCGCATGGCCGAAGCCAACCGGGCTTTCGCGCATTTCGGCAGGTCCCGCCGAAAGTAGTCAGTACAGGCCCGCCCGTCACCGACCCCGGTGCGGGTTTTATTGTCGGGCCGCTCCCCTGCGGAGATAACGAGGTCACCAACAACGAAGTCGAACCCTATGTCGCGACAATATCCCCTCGAGAAGATCAGGAACATCGGCATCATCGCCCATATCGACGCCGGCAAGACGACGGTCACCGAGCGCGTCCTTTTCTATACGGGTAAGAAGCACAAGATTGGCGAGGTCCATGAGGGCGAGGCCACGATGGACTGGATGGAACAGGAGCGGGAACGGGGCATCACCATAACCTCCGCGGCCACGACCTGTTTCTGGAAGGATCATCAGATCAACATCATCGACACGCCCGGGCATATCGATTTCACCGTGGAGGTCAAACGGTCCCTGCGCGTGCTGGACGGGGCCGTGGTCATCTTCGACGGCGTGGCCGGCGTGGAACCGCAGTCCGAGACCAATTGGCACTATGCCGACGATTATCAGGTACCCCGCCTCTGTTTCATCAACAAGCTCGACCGGACCGGAGCGGACTTCTTCTACGACCTGAAGACTATCCACGACCGGCTGACCCAGAAGGCGCTGCCTCTCCAGTTGCCGATCGGCGCGGAGTCCGGGTTCCGGGGCATCGTCGACCTGCTCAACCGCAAAGCGATCGTCTATAAGGACGATTTGGGCCGGGAGATCGAGGAGGTCGAGATACCGGAAGACATGAAGGATCAGGCCGAAGAATGGCGCGGCAAGCTGTTGGAGGCGATCGTCGAGAACGACGAAGGGCTGATGGAGAAGTATCTGGCCGGTGAGGATATCGCGGTCGAGGAACTGAAACCGGTGCTGCGCCGGGCCACGATCAATCTGGATATCGTCCCCGTGCTCTGCGGCACCGCCCTCAAGAATAAGGGGGTCCAGCCGATGTTGGATGCCGTCAACGATTACCTGCCGTCTCCGTTGGATGTCCCGCCGGTCAAGGGTACGCATCCTCGGGATGAGGAGCAGGTGGAGGAGCGCCAGGCCGATGACGACGAGCCCTTCGCGGCCCTGGCTTTCAAGATCGCGGCCGATCCTTTCATCGGCAAACTCTGCTTCTTCCGGGTGTATTCCGGGACCTTGAAGGCCGGTTCGTATGTCCTTAATACCACGACCGGAGACCGGGAACGCATCGGTCGCATCGTCCGCATGCACGCCAATTCACGCGAGGAGGTCGAGGAGATACGGGCCGGCGATATCGCCGCCGCGGTCGGACTCAAGAAGACCTTCACCGGAGACACCCTGTGCCGCGAAGACAAGCCGATCGTCCTCGAACAGATAGTCTTCCCCGAACCGGTCATCTCGCTGGCGGTCGAGCCGAAGACCAAGGCCGACCAGGAGAAGCTGGGTACGGCGCTCATGAAACTGGCCGAAGAGGACCCGACCTTCAGGGTACGGACCGACGAGGAGACGATGCAGACGATCATTTCAGGGATGGGCGAATTGCATCTCGAGGTCATCGTCGACCGCCTCAAGAGGGAATTCAAGGTCGAGGCCAACGTTGGCACGCCCCAGGTGGCCTATCGCGAGTCCATCACCAAGGAAGCCTCGGCCGAAGGTAAGTATATCCGTCAGTCCGGCGGTCGCGGCCAATACGGCCACTGCTATCTCAAGGTCAAGCCCAAGGGGCGGAGCGAGGGTTTCGAGTTCCATGATGAGATCAGGGGTGGCGTGATACCGCGGGAATTCATCCCGGCTGTCGAGAAAGGCGTCAAAGAGGCGCTGGATCGCGGCGTGATCGCCGGATATCCGATAGTGGACGTGGACGTGACGCTCTATGACGGCACCTACCATGACGTCGACTCGAGTGAGGTAGCCTTCAAGATAGCCGGATCCATGGCTTTCCAGGACGCCTGCAAGCTGGCCGGACCGATTCTGCTTGAGCCGATAATGAAGGTCGAGGTGATCACCCCGGAGGAGTTCATGGGCGATGTCATCGGTGACCTCAGCTCGAAACGCGGCGGGGTCAAGGAGATGCGTGACCGCGCCAGCGCCAAGATCGTCGACGCTCATGTCCCGCTGGCCGAGATGTTCGGTTACGCCACACAGCTCAGGTCGATGACCCAGGGCCGGGCTTCCTATACGATGGAGTTCCAGCAGTACGAGCCGGTTCCGGCGAATATCGCCGAGACCATCAGGGAAGGGAAGGGTAAGTGACCGGGCGACGATGTTCCGATAGAGCGATCAGTGAGCGCGGGCCTGTCCGGCCCGCGCTTTGGAATCCGTCCAATGGACTGCCGCGGGGGACTGTTGACAAGCGTCGGTTATCCTATAAGATAGCCGCACTATGGACCCCCGACTTCTAGCCAAACTCATCAGCCTGACTGAGGCGGAAAACGGCCAAGTCGTCTTGGTGGATTCGCATTCGGGTAAGGCGATCGTCGTGCTCGGTCTGGAGACTTATCAGAGAATCAGGCAGGAAGGGCTCAAGGATAAGCCAGCGGACCAGACCACAGTCATGACCGCCGAAGGCGGTCCGGTAGCCCAGGCCCCGGATACGGAGGCCTCCCTGGATGTCTTACGCCAGGAAAAGGAGTCAGTTGTGCGGAAATTCAGTGCTCTGGACGATTTTGTACAGGGGTCGTCAGGAGACCCGGAGCGCCCAGAAATCCCGGTCACGGCACCCGCTGTCAGTGACTTGACACAGGAGGAGCTACTGGATAAGATAAACCGCGATATCGGTCGCTGGAAGCTGGCTCAGGAAGCCAAAAGGGCTGAAGAATTACAAGCGGCAGCCCGGCCCCGGAAGGCCGATTCCTGGCAGGGTACGGCGGAGGAAGAGGAACGGTTCTATCTGGAGCCACTGGAGTGACGGATCCGACCCCCGGTCGTGCCCTTGCAAGATTTTTTTGTTAAGGTGTATACTCTTTCGTGCTTCACGCACGTTATATATAGGAAGTAAACATTACTCATTTATCCGGGACCGCGTTCGAATCGACGCGTTCGCGGCCAAAATAATTCACTAAGTGTATGGCAGAGAAATTCGAGCGGACTAAGCCTCACGTGAACGTCGGTACCATCGGTCACGTCGACCATGGCAAGACCACGTTGACTGCAGCCATGCTCAAGGTACTGAAGCAGGCAGGTCTGTCGGCTCAGGACAAGAGCGTTGACGATCTGGACAAGGCTCCGGAGTCGAAGGCCAGAGGCATCACTATCGCGACCGCCCACTGCGAATACGAAACCGAGAACCGGCACTACGCCCATGTCGACTGCCCGGGTCATGCGGATTATGTCAAGAACATGATCACGGGTGCGGCTCAGATGGACGGGGCCATTCTGGTCGTTTCGGCCGCAGACGGTCCTATGCCGCAGACGCGGGAGCACATCCTGTTGGCCAGGCAAGTCGGCGTACCCTATATCGTCGTCTTCCTCAACAAGGTCGATCAGGTCGAGGATCCCGAACTCATCGATCTCGTCGAAGAGGAGGTACGTGATCTGCTCAAGAAATACGAGTTCCCCGGGGACGAGACTCCGATCATCCGCGGTTCGGCGCTCAAGGCGATGGAGAATCCCTCCGGCGATGACGCCAAGCCGATCCTGGAACTGGTCAAGGCGCTGGATGAGTACATCCCGGAGCCGGTCCGTGATACCGATAAGCCCTTCCTCATGCCGATCGAGGACGTCTTCAGCATCGAGGGTCGTGGCACCGTCGTCACCGGCCGCATCGAGCGCGGCATCGTCAAGCTGAACGAGGAAGTGGAGATCATCGGCATCGCCGAAACCCGGAAGACCGTCATCACCGGCATCGAGATGTTCAACAAGCAACTGGACGAGGGGCGCGCCGGAGACAATGCGGGCATCCTGCTTCGCGGTACCAAGAAGGATGAAGTGGAGCGCGGCATGGTCCTGGCCAAACCCGGCAGCGTGACGCCGCACACCGAGTTTGAGGCCGAGGTTTACGCCCTGACTAAGGAAGAGGGCGGCCGCCACAAGCCGTTCTTCAAGGGTTACAAGCCGCAGTTTTATATCCGCACCACCGACGTGACCGGCGAAGTGGAGTTGCAGGAGGGTGTGGAGATGGTCATGCCTGGTGATACCACCAACATCAAGATCAAGCTGATTTCACCGATCGCCCTCGAAGAGAAGCAGCGTTTCGCCATCCGTGAGGGTGGCCGGACGGTCGGAGCCGGGGTGGTCACCAAGATCGTCAAGTAAGTCAATCTCGACCCCCGCGATCTTTCACAGTAATCCCCACGGACATGGCAGCTGAAAAGAAGGCCACTAACAAGGCGACGGACGAAGAGATCCGGCAGAGGATCAGGATCCGGATCAGGGCTTACGATCACAAGATCATCGACCAGTCCACCCGGACGATCATCGAGACCGCCGAAAGGTCCGGAGCCACGGTGCGTGGTCCGGTACCGCTGCCGACCGAACGGAAGAGATATACGGTGAACCGGTCGACCTTCGTGCATAAGGATGCGCGGGATCAGTACGAGATCAGGGTGCACAAGAGATTGGTCGACCTGTATGAACCGACACCGAAGACCGTGGAGGCCCTGACGAACCTGAATCTGCCCGCAGGGGTCGACGTCGAGATCAAGATGTAGGTCAGCGGACAGCGACAAACGAAAAAAACGTTTTCGGGAGAGGCGGAGAAAGATCCTCCGGGAAAACCTCCGCCATCTCCCGCAAAACGGGGAGACAACGACTTCATTCAAAAGGAAGACGACAAACAAAGCCAACGTTACGTCGAAGGCGTCCGTTGACGGGCGGTCAGCCCGTCAGGAAAGGAGTGATGCCGATGGCGCAATGAAGGCCGGACGGCAGAGCGGTGCGATCTTTGGACCGTTCCGCCGTCCGGTTCTCTGATGCCGGACGGACAGAGGCTGGAAGCCGCCCCGGAAAGACCGGAACGGGCTTCTGGCCTTTCGTATACGAGTATTTCCACGGTAAATCACCGTATGAAGTTCATCATCGCCAGGAAGATGGAGATGGCACAGCGGTTCGCGGAAGACGGTACCGTCACGCCGGTGACCTTGCTTAAGGTCGATCCCTGCGTGGTGACGCAGGTCAAGACTGCCGAAAAGGACGGGTATGACGCTGTCCAACTGGGTTGTGAAGAGGACAAGAAGCTGAACAAACCGCGTCAGGGCCACCTCAAAGAGATCGGCAAGTCCTTCCGTACCTTGCGGGAGTTCCGTGTCGGCGCCTCTCCTGAGCACAAGGTCGGCGACGTTTTGGAGGCCGGACAGTTCAATCCCGGCGAGTTTGTCCACGTGGCCGGCACCTCCAAGGGACGCGGCTTCCAAGGCGTGGTCAAGAGACACGGTTTCAAGGGTTCACCGGCGACACATGGACATAAGGACCAGTTGCGGATGCCCGGATCGATCGGATCGGGCGGCGTCCAGAGGGTGTTCAAGGGTACGCGGATGGCCGGCCGGATGGGCGGCGACAGCGTGACGGTCAAGAACCTTCAGGTGGTCGAAGTCGATCCGGGAAAGGGTACGATTGCGGTCAAGGGGGCCGTTCCGGGGGCCCGGGGTTCGCTGGTCGCCGTGGTCGGCGGATTCGACAGGCGTCAAAGCTGGAAGTGAGACATATGCCGAAGGTCAAGCTCTACAATACCGAAGGTAAGGCGGTCGGGGAGCGGAAGCTCAGCGACGCCATTTTCGCCGTGGAGGTGAAGCCTGATGTGGTACATGAGGTGGTGGTGTCCCTGCGGGCCAGTGCCCGGCAGCCGGTGGCCCACACCAAGACGCGCGGCGAGGTGCGTGGCGGCGGAAAGAAGCCGTGGCGCCAGAAAGGTACGGGCCGCGCCCGTCACGGCTCCATCCGTTCGCCGATATGGGCCGGTGGTGGCGTGACTTTCGGTCCGCGCAGCACGCGTGACTATACCAAGAAGATCAACCGCAAGCTGAAGAGACGGGCGATGTTCATGGCGCTTTCGGATAAGGTGGCCTCAGACAGGCTTATCCTGGTCGAGTCGCTCGTCTCCGAGAACGGCAAGACCAAGGAGGCCGCCGGTCTGGTCGGTCGGTTGCCGGTCAAGGGCAGGGTGATGTTGGTGACCCCTTCCGGCGATGAGCAGCTGGCCCGCAGCATCCGGAACCTGCCGGGGATCATGTACGGAAACACGAACAGTCTGAACCTGATCGATGTATTGGAGAACGATTTCGTCGTGATGACCCCGGACGCCGTCAAGAGGCTCGAGGAGATCTACGGGGCCGAAGCTAAATGATCCGGCATATGGGTATTCTAGGAAAGATCAAGAAAAAGACGGCCAGTCTCGGGTCCAAGAAAGACCAGAAGTTCGAAAAGGAGAAGGAAAAGGAGACGGCGAAGGGTAAGAAAACCGCCGTTGCGCCTGAAGCCAAGGGGAAGAAGGCCGAGAGGAAGGCCGTGAGGACCGATGCGCCCGCTGCGGCAAAGACGACCGACCAGAAACCGGCCGAAGAAGCGGGCGCCGGAACTCAGGCTCGCGAGGGGTCCGCCCTCTCGTCTCGGGTCCTGATTAGTCCGGTGACCACTGAGAAGAGCGAGCGGGCGCAGTCGGTCGGCAAATACACTTTCCTGGTCTCACCTGACGCCAACAAGCATCAGGTGGCCCGGGCCGTCCAAGACCTTTATGGCGTCAGTCCGGTGGCGGTGCGGATAATGGTCCGTCGCGGCAAGTCCGTCCGGTTCGGTCGGGTGAGCGGTCGACGCAAATCCACCAAGCGGGCCATCGTCACCCTGAAGGCCGGCGACTCGATCTCCTTCTTAGAGGGCTGAAAAGAATATGCCGATCAAGATATACAAACCGACGACAGCGGGACGGCGCAGATCGAGCGTCGACGCTTTCACTGATATCACCAAGGACAAGCCGGAGAAACAGCTGGTCACCCGGAAGAAGAGGTATGCCGGGCGCAATGCCAAGGGTCGAGTGACGGTACGGCATCGCGGGGGCGGTGCCAGGAAGAAGGTCCGTCTGGTCGATTTCAAGCGTGACAAATACGGTGTACCGGCCAAGGTCGCGGCCATCGAATACGATCCGAACCGCGGCGCCCGTCTCGCCCTGCTGCATTATCGGGATGGTGAGAAGCGGTATATCGTCGCTCCCTTCGGTCTGCAGGTGGGTGACGAGATCATGTCATCCAAGGAGCGGATAGAGATCAAGCCAGGTAATCGCATGCCCTTGGAGATCATCCCGGTGGGTGTCGAGGTCCATAGCGTGGAGTTGACGCCCGGTGCCGGCGGTGTGGTGGCCAGGGGCGCGGGGGCCGGCGTGCAGTACATGGCCTTGGAGGGGCGGTTCGCCCAACTCAAGTTGCCTTCCGGAGAGATCAGGTTGTTCCCCAAGGACTGTATGGCTACGATCGGATCCGTCGGTAATGCCGACTACCGCCTTATCCGTTGGGGTAAGGCCGGACGGACTCGGCATCGCGGACGCCGGCCGGTGGTCCGGGGTAAGGTGATGAATCCGGTCGATCATCCGCACGGCGGCGGAGAGGGGCGAAATCCGATCGGTCTGTTGAAAGGCCCCAAGACCAAGTGGGGCAAGAAGGCCCTTGGCGTCAAGACACGCAAGGCCAAGAAGGCCTCATCGAAGTTCATCGTCAAGCGTCGTAAGAGCAAGAAATAACGTATCCGGACAGGGTTATGTCGCGAAGTCTCAAAAAAGGACCGGTCATCGACGAGAAACTGCTCAAGAAGGTTTCCAGGTTGAAGCCGGGTGACAAGACGGTCATCAAGACATGGTCCCGTTGGGCTCATGTCACTCCGGAGATGGTCGGTTTCACCTTCGGCGTGCATAACGGCAAGGAGCATATCCCGGTGACGGTCGTGGAGAACATGGTCGGTCACAAGCTCGGTGAGTTCGCATCGACCCGTAAGTTCATCAGGCACGGAGGTAAGATGCAGAAGGAGATGGAGGCCAAGCGGGTCGCGGCCGAGAAGTCCGCCGCCACGGCCGCCAAGAAATAATCAGGTCATATGGAAGTAACCGCCAAAGCCAGGTTCATCCGCATGTCCCCGAGAAAGGTCCGGTTAGTGGCCGATCTCGTGCGCGGTTTGGATGTGGCCAAAGCCGAAGCGCAGCTGAAGTTCGTCCGCAAGGCCGCGGCACGCCCGGTCCTTAAGGTGATCCTTTCGGCCAAGGCTAACGCCGAGCACAACCACAAGATGCGCCCGGAGGGTCTGTTCGTGAAGCGGATCATGGTGGATGGCGGTCCGGTACTGCATCGTTGGAGGGCCCGGGCTTTCGGGCGGGCCGCGCCGATCCGCAAGAGGATGTCGCATATCACTGTCGTGCTTGATGAGAGATCCGTCGGTATGCCGAAGGAGGTGGCTGCGGCGGTGGTCAAGCCTAAGAAGAAGGCGGTTGTCCAGGAGGGACAGGCCGATCGGGGAGCCAAGACCGCCGAGTCGAAGAAGTCCGTTGCCGGCGCCAAAGTAAACAAGAAGGGTGCGGGCAAGGGACCGGCCAGTCGCAGTAAGGGCGGCGCCAAGAAGGCCGGTACCGCCAAGAAGACGTCTAAGAAATGAGCTGTTATGGGTCGTAAAGTCCATCCAAAAATATTCAGGACCGGTGTCATCTATCCGTGGGACACCCGCTGGTTCGCGACCAAGCGTCGTCTTCCGGTCTTGTTGCGTGAAGACGAGAAGATCCGCCTGTTCCTGAACACCAAGCTCAAGGACGCGTCGGTCGATCGGATAGAGATCGAACGCACCCCTCGGGCCATGACGATCACCGTGCATACGGCCAAACCAGGTTTCGTCATCGGTCGAGGCGGCACTGGAGCCGACGAACTGAAAAAGTCCTTGCGCGAGATATTGGGCAAAGGCAAGGATAAGCTGAACCTGAATCTCAACATCGTCGAGGTCTCCAGACCTTCATTGGCGGCAAACGTGGTCCTGCAGTCGATGAAGGCCGATCTGGAGCGGCGCATGCCTTTCCGTAGGGTGCTGAAACAGCATCTGGACCGCGTGCAGAAAGCCGGCGCTAAGGGTGTCAGGCTGGTGGTCAAGGGTCGCCTCAACGGCGCCGAGATCGCCCGCATGGAAAAGGTGTCTTGGGGCAGCGTGCCGCTGCATAACCTGAGGGCCGACGTGGATTACGCGTCAGGTTTCGCTCGGACGCTCTCCGGGACCATCGGCATCAAGGTCTGGATCTACCGCGGCGAGATATTCGACAAGGACAAGGAGAAGAAGGAGGAGTCCATGGACGAGCCGCAGGTCGTGAGCAAGAGACCGAAACGCGGCTAACCGGAGACAGGACTTATGCTGCTTCCAGCCAAAGTTAAATACCGGAAAATGCACAAGGGCCGGGCCCGCAACAAACGTACGGCGACGACCAAGTTGGACGTGAGTTTCGGGGCGTATGGCCTGAAGGCGGTCGGCGGAGCTTGGGTGACCTCGCGCCAGATTGAGGCGGCCCGACGTGCCATGACCCGTTTCATCAAGCGCGGCGGCAAGATCTGGATCCGCATCTTTCCCGACAAGCCGATCACCTATCACGGCAACGAGAACACCATGGGCGGCGGCAAGGGGTCGGTCGACCATTACGTGGCCGTCATCCGTCCGGGGACAGTGATGTTCGAGATGGACGGCGTGACCGAGGATCAGGCCCGCGAAGCGATGCGTCTGGCGGCCTATAAGCTGCCGATGAAGACCCGGTTCGTGAAGAAGTAAACGTCTTGCGCTCCCTATGAAGATGCAGGAATTGAGAGAGAAATCAGATATCGAGCTCGATCGTCTGCTGGTGACGTTACGTGACCGCATCCGTGACTTGAGATTCCGCGTCGCCGCCCGTCAGTTGGGTGATGTCCGGGATATCCGGGAGGCCAAGAAGGACGTGGCCCGCATCCTGACCCTGCAGAAGGAACGGCGCGAGACGAAACGGGGATAATCAACCTTTGGATTATGGAGACAAGAGAAAAAAGCCGAAAGAGAGTGCTTCAGGGGACAGTGGTCTCGGACAAGATGAGCAAGACGGTGGTCGTCCGGGTCAACCGTATGAAGATGCATTCGAAGTACAAGAAGCAGTATCGGCAGTCGAAGAACTACAAGGTCCATGACGAGAAGGGCGAATGTCAGGTCGGTGACGTGATACGTTTCGAGGAGTGCCGACCGCTCTCCCGGGACAAGTGCTGGAGATTCATCGCTAAGGTAAAGGTCTGAGGATATGGTGCAGCACCGTTCGATGCTTGAGGTAGCGGACAACTCCGGAGCCAAGAAACTTCAGGTGATCAGGGTTCTCGGGGGGTATCGCAAACGCTATGCCGGACTCGGTGATATCGTGACGGCCGTGGTTAAGGTCGCGGTGCCGCATAGCGCAGTCAAGAAGAGTCAGATAGTCCATGCCGTGATCGTCAGGACCAAGAAGGAGACCCGGCGCCAGGACGGCTCTTATGTCAGGTTCGATGAGAATGCCGCCGTACTGCTGGTCGACAAGAAGTCCCGGGATCCCCGAGGTACGCGGATCTTCGGACCTATCGCCAGGGAATTGCGAGCCAAGGGTTATGCGAAGATCATCTCGCTGGCCCCGGAAGTGGTGTAAAGGGATGCTTATGCGAATCAGGAAAGGGGACAACGTCAAGGTCATCGCCGGCAAGGACAAGGGTAAGACCGGAAAGGTCATCCAGTCGTTTCCGGCCTTAGGCAAGGTAGTCGTTGAGGGCATCAACAAGACGTCCAAGCATCTGCGGGTCCGCAAACAGGGCGAGAAGGGTCAGAAGATCGAGTATAATGCCCCCTTCGCCGCCTCTAACGTACTGCTCGTCTGCCCGAAATGTGCCAAGCCGACCCGGGTGGGTTACAAGACCCTGACCGACGACAAGGGTTCCAAGAAGGTGCGGGCCTGCAAGAAATGCGAGGAGGTCATCGAATAGGTCTAAGTATGGACAAGACTCGTTTCGGAAAATTCTACGAGAAGGACGTCGTGCCGGCGCTGATGCAGGAGCTGGAGGTCAAGAACCGCCATGCGGTACCGGCGTTCTCGAAGGTGGTCCTCAATGTCGGTTTGAAGCCCGGTATCAAGGACGCCAAATACATCGAGGCGGCCGAAAAGACCCTCACCCTGATATCCGGCCAGAAGCCGGTCAAGACTTTGGCTAGGAAGTCCATCTCGAACTTCAAGATCAGGCAGGGCATGGTCGTCGGTATCATGGTCACGATGCGCGGCCGTCGGATGTACGACTTCCTGGACAAGCTGATTAATGTCACCCTGCCCCGCATCCGCGATTTCCGTGGCCTACCGACCGAGTCGGTGGATGAGCGCGGCAACCTGTCGATCGGATTCCGCGAGTTCATTGCCTTCCCCGAGATCCAGCCGGAGGATACGGACGTGATGCATGGTCTGGAGGTGGCGGTGGTGACCACGGCCGACACCAGAGAGGCGGGCATTGCCCTGCTTAAGGCCGCAGGATTCCCGTTCCGAGAACCGAAGAAAGCGAAGAAGTAACCCGCTACTATGGCGACCAAAGCTCAGAAAGCCAAATCCATGAAGAAGCCCAAGTTCTCGACGCGTGTCGTGCGCCGCTGTTGGCGTTGCGGGCGGCGGAGGGGTTATCTGCGGGACTTCGAGTTATGCCGGATCTGTTTCCGCGAGATGGCGCGTCAGGGAGAGATTCCCGGAGTCCGGAAATCTTCATGGTAAGCGCCGGAGGCGAGTAGATATCATCCAGAAGAAAGCTATGATAACAGACCCCATTTCGGACATGCTCACGAGGATCCGCAACGCGGCGATGGTGCGGAAAGAAGAGGTGCGTATACCGTATTCGAACCTCAAGTTCGCCGTGGCCAAGATCCTGGCCGCCGAGGGTTACGTCAATTCGGTGGACAAGATCCAGGAGAATCATGGTGAGATCGTGGTCAAGCTCAAGTATGAGCATGGCGAATCGGCGATCAGGTCGCTCAAGCGCATCTCCAAGCCCGGTCGGCGTTCTTATTCGGGGTATCGGTCGTTGCCGCGCGTCCTGTCCGATCACGGGATAGCCATCGTATCCACCTCCCAAGGGGTCATGACGAACAAAGAGGCCCGGAAACGGAAACTGGGCGGCGAGGTCCTGTGTGAGGTGTTCTGAGCGCGGCGTCTATCAATGAAGTCTTATGTCGAGAGTAGGAAAGAAACCGATTGAAGTGCCGTCCGGAGTCGAGGTAAAACTCGACGGATCAGTGCTGCGGGTCAAGGGTCCCAAGGGCGAACTGACGCTCGAGGTCCATCCCCAGGTGAATATCGGGATCGGCAGTGAGGCCGTCACGGTGACCGTCAAGAAGCCGGAGGACATCAAGCAGTCCGCGTTGTGGGGCCTGTTCCGCAACCTGGTCAACAACATGGTCATCGGTGTCACCAAGGGTTTCGAGAAGAAGCTCGAGGTCAACGGCGTGGGCTATAAGGTCTCGTTGCAGGGACAGGAACTCAAGTTAGATGTGGGATTCTCCCATGAGGTCAATTTTTCGGTGCCTGAGGGGATCGATGTCACGGTGGAGAAGAACGTAATTACGGTCAGCGGCACGGACAAGCAGTTGGTCGGCGAGACAGCGGCGCGTATCCGTCGGATCAGGAAACCCGAGCCGTATAAGGGTAAGGGTATCAAATACGTCGATGAGGTGGTCCGCAGGAAGGCCGGTAAGGCCGCCAAGGCCGCCGGTGCTGCCTGATGATTCAAGGATGAGAGGAAACCGAGACGATATATGATGGATAGGCACAAGAAAAAAGAGCAGGCCAGGAAGCAGCGTCACATCCGGGTGCGCGCCAAGGTTAAGGGTACGGCGGAACGGCCGCGTCTGGCGGTATACCGCAGCCTTCGCTACATCTACGTCCAGCTGATAGACGACACCACCGGCAAGACCTTGGTTTCGGCCAGTGATCGGGAGATCACTAAGAAGGAGACGGACAAGTTGCGTCAGGGAAGCGAGGGTCGCAAGGCCAAGACGGCGCTGGCCTATGCCGTCGGGCAGCTTGTGGCGGCCAAAGCGCTCAAGGCCGGAATCAAGACAGCAGTGTTCGATCGCGGCGGATTCACTTATGCCGGTCGCGTGGCCGCCGTCGCTGAAGGCGCCCGTGAGAAGGGCCTCGAACTATAATTACTGACCAGGGAATATGGCACACCAAACCGGCGGCCGGAGCCGCAACGTAAGGCCTAGGGAGCAGAGGGAATTCGATCAGCGGATTCTCGATTTGGCGCGCGTCACCCGTGTGACCAAGGGAGGTAAGAGGATGAGATTCAGGGTGTGCGTGATTATCGGAGACCGTAAGGGTCGGGTCGGATACGGGGTGGCCAAGGGAGCGGATGTCGCCATCAGCGTGAACAAGGCGGTCGCCCAGGCGAAGAAGCGGCTTTTCCGCGTACCGCTGGTCGGCGGTACGATACCGCACGCCGTGACCCGCAAGTATTCGGCCGCCAGGGTGCTGCTCAAACCGGCCCCTAAAGGTACGGGAGTCAAGGCCGGCGGCGCGGTGCGCGTGGTCCTGGAGCTGGCCGGCGTGCCTAATGCCGTGGCCAAGATACTCGGATCGGACAGCAAACTCAATAACGCCAAGGCCACCATCGAGGCCCTGAAATCGATGAAGCGGGTCGCCGGAGAGTCGAAGTCCCGGAAACACCCGGAGCGGCCGAAGGATGAGTCCGGCGAGCCCAAGAAGAAGACCGGGGCCGGCGACGGGAAGAAGTGAAGAAAGTGCCGCGAAGACCAGAGAAGACTATGACAGCATTAGCCTTACATATTTTGAAGAGATCGACCGGATCCCGGCGCAAGTCCAAGCGTCTCGGTCGGGGTAACGCCAGCGGCAAGGGGACGACCGCGGGGCGTGGTACCAAAGGACAGGGAGCCAGGGCCGGAGGACGTAACCGGCGGGCCTTACGGGGTATCCGTCCGGTGATGCTGCAGACGCCCAAATTGAGGGGTTTTCGGAGTCTGAAGACCCCGGCCTACGCGGTCAACGTCGGACAGTTGGCTGCGGCGTTCGCGTCCGGTGACAAGGTCAGTCCGGCGACTCTGGTCAAGAAGGGTCTGGTGCCGACAGCACGACAGAAGAGGGTCAAGATACTCGGTCAGGGAGCCATCCGCAAGAAGGTGCACGTGGTCGACTGCGAGATTTCGGAATCGGCCCGGAGCAAGATCGAATCGGCCGGAGGGTCAGTGACTTCCGGCAAGGGTTGAAGACATGGTAAAATGAGGGTCACCATCGCCGGCCGTCGGTCGGCGAGGTCGTGTCCGACCTATGACCAAGACGCTTCGTCAAATCTGGAAATCGAGCGATCTCCGGAACAGCATCGGTTTCGTCGTCGCCATGTTGGTGATTTTCCGGGTGGCCGCACACATTCCGGTACCCGGAGTCAACACGGAGAACCTGCGTGATTTTTTCTCTTCCAATGCCGTTCTCGGCATGTTGAACGTGTTCTCCGGCGGGGCGATGGAGAGTTTCTCTCTGGTGGCCCTGGGTGTCGGTCCCTACATCACCGCGTCGATCATCTTCCAGCTGTTGGCGATGATCGTCCCGCGGCTTGAGGAAATGCAGAAGGAAGGGCAATCGGGACAGCAGCGCATCAATCAGTATACGCGAATCTCGACCATCCCTTTGGCGATGCTGCAGTCCTACGCCATCATTTCCGTGCTGCGACAGTCACCGCAAGGGATCATCGGGGACCTCAGCGTCTTCAACCTGATCGTAGCGATAGCCTCCATGACCGCCGGCACGATATTCCTCATGTGGCTGGGCGAGCTCATTTCCGAGAAGAACATCGGCAACGGCATCTCGATATTGATTTTTGCCGGCATCATCGCCCAGCTGCCCACCAGTCTGCAGCAGGCCTTCGTGACGTTCGAGACCTCTCAGATCATCAACTGGCTGATATTCCTGCTGATAGCGATCATCACCGTCGCTGGAGTGGTCTTCATCACGGAAGGTCAGCGCAACATACCGATCGTCTATGCCAAGCGCATGAGGGGTTCCCGTCTCTATGGCGGAGTCCAGACGCACCTGCCGCTGCGGGTCAACATGGCCGGCGTGATCCCGATCATCTTCGCCATATCCCTGGTGCTCTTGCCGCCCATGATCGGGCAGTTCTTCGTGAACGCCAAGACGCCCTGGGTGGCCGCCGCCGCGGCCAAGATGATCGAATTGTTCCAGGATCAGTTGATTTATGGCGTATTCTATTTCATCTTGGTCTTCGCCTTCACCTATTTCTATACGGCCGTCATCTTCCATCCGGACCGTGTCGCCGAGAACCTGCAGAAGCAGGGCGGTTACATACCGGGTGTGCGTCCGGGCCGGCCGACGGCGGAGTTCATCTCCAAGACCCTGGATAGGATAATCCCGGGCGGCGCCATCTTTCTCGCTACTATCGCCGTACTTCCCCTGGTGATGCAGCGCATCACCGGAACCGCAGCATTGGCCATCGGCGGTACCGGACTGCTTATCGTCGTTTCCGTGGCCATCGAGATAGTCAACCAGGTGAATTCACAGCTGACGATGCGGGAATACGAGACTATCTGAACCCTCAGCTTGCCGGATACGTGTGTCATATCAGGGGCCGGAAACGGACCCCTGTTTTGGTATCGCCCCGTCACTACGGAAGATTTTGGCGGAATGTCTTTTCCTGCTAAAATATCGGGGATCATGAGGTTATGGCCAAGCAGCATAAAAAGAGGGTCAGTCGGTTCCGAAGTCCGGATTTCGTCATGTTGCAGTCGATGGCTATCCTGATGCTGATCGGCGGTGCCGTGCTATGGGCGGTATCGGCCGCCCGGCAGACCGTGACGCTGGCGGCGCCGGCCTATTCCTCTTGGGACATACTGATCGCCTTCACTGTAGCCACGCTGTTCCTTTTCCTGCTGCTCAAGACGGTCCGCGGCAGCCGGCTCTTTGAGGCCCTGTTCGTCTTCGCCGTCTTCCTGGGGATGGGTTCATTGGTTTCAGCGCTGTTCGGTCAGGGGTGGGCCATACTGGTGACCGCTGCCGCGGTATTCCTCTACTACCGCGAACCCAGGGTCATCACCCACAACTTGATCGTGGCCGGCGGTACGGCCGGTGTGGTGGCCAGCGTCGGTTCGGCCATCAATCCGATGTCCGTCCTGATAGTCCTGGCGGTTCTGGCGGTCTATGACCTGGTGGCGGTCTACGGTACCAAGCACATGGTGGTGATGGCCGAGACTCTGGTCCGGCATAAGGTGTTTTTCGGGATGATCCTGCCGGAAAGACCACGCGGTCTCCTGGCGCTCCGGAGACAGGTCGATCTGAAGCACGGTGTCTCTTTCCTGGGAACCGGTGATGTGGCCTTACCCTGTCTGCTCCTGGCCGCCGCTGCGGCACGTTACGGCACGGTACCGACCCTACCGATACTGGTCGGTGCCCTGGCCGGACTCGTCGCCACCGACCTGCTTTTCTTCAGACAGAGTCAGAAGCGTCCCATGGCGGCCCTGCCGCCGATCTCGCTGGGCTCGATACTCGGATATGCGGTCACCCTATTCGCCTTCGGTTAATCGAGATTTATGTATAACATCCTGATAATCGGCCCCCAGGGGTCAGGAAAGGGTACCCAATCGCGGAAGATATCGGAGCGATTGGCTATCCCAGCCATCTCTTCCGGGAACCTGCTGCGTGCGGAAGTCGAGCGTGGTACCGGTTTGGGCGGGCGGATATCGTCTTACATCGAGAAGGGCGACCGTGTCCCCTCGGATGTGGTCGATCAGGTGATTGCGGCCAGATTGGCCGAGGATGATACGGTACGCGGGGTCATTCTCGACGGCTATCCGAGGACCGTCGACCAGGCAGAACGGCTGCAGGTGATCATGGGGGATTTAGGCAGACAGATCACCCATGTCGTCTATCTGGATGTTCCCGATTCCGAGGTGGTCAAACGGCTGGCCGGTCGGCGGGTGTGTTCCAACAGTCATTGCGCCGTGAATTATCATGCCGAATACAATCCGCCGAAGGGAAAGCCACACGTCTGTGATGTCTGTGGCGGCCAGCTCGTCCAGCGGATCGACGATCATCCTGAGGCCATCAGACATCGGCTCGAGCTGTTTCATCGTGACACCGAACCCCTAGTGAGCTATTACCGGAGGCAGGACATCCTGCACGAGATAGACGGGGCCGGTTCGATCGACGAGGTGGGGGTGGCCGTCAGCAAGGCTTTGGGTATACCATAGATTGGGCTCTTTCCAGTGAGGAGACGATACATGGAATCAAGGGAACACTTTGACATCGTCCTGGGGCTGACCGGCCTGAAGGCGGCCGGTAAGGACGAACTTGGCCGGTACCTGGCCGATCGGGGATTCGTGATGAAGCGCTGTTCTGATGCCATCCGCGAGGAGGCGCGTCGACGCGGCCTGGAGGACCCGACGGTCGAACAGCTGCAGGACATCGGCGATGAGGGTCGACAGAGATTCGGTGAAGGTTCTTGGGCCGTGGAGCTCCTTAAGATGTTCCGTCAGGAAGGCGTCCGCAAGGCGATCATCAACGGCATCAGGAATCCGGGAGAGATCCGCGCCCTGCAGCGGCACCTCGGGGATCGCTTCGTCCTGTTGGGTGTCGTCGCTCCTATCGGGACCCGGGCCCAGCGTTTCCTGAAGCGTGGCCAGGCCGGTGACCCGTCGGAAATGGCATCTTTCCTCCAGGTCGACGACCGCGACCGCGGGATCGGGCAGCCGCCCGACGGGCAGCAGGTCGACCGCTGTCTGGCCCTGGTCGAGTGGGAGAACCTCTACAACAACGACAGCTCCCTCGAGGCGTTCCATGATTGGATCGAGCGTCTACTCGACAGGATCGGCCGATGACCGATCCGCGGCGCCGCGAACGGCGAAATCGCTTCGCCTCCGATGACCCGGAAACCCCACGGTTTTCGGGCTTTTCTTTAGCCCTTGATTATTCTAAACTGACTCCTGTCGTTTCTTATGATTTACCTCAAGACAAAAGAGGAGATAGACATCATCAGGGAGGGCGGAATCATCCTGTCCGAGACCCTGGGTAAGCTCGTGCGGCAGGTACGACCAGGCGTCGGGACCGGTGAGTTGGATGAGTTGGCGGAGCGCCTCATCTATGAGGCCGGCGGCCGCCCTTCCTTCAAGGGTTACATGACGGAGGACGATATCCGACCCTTTCCTTCGTCCGTGTGTCTGAGCATCAATCAGGAGGTGGTACATGCCCCGGCCAAACCGTCGCGCGACCTGAAAGAAGGGGATATCCTCAAGCTGGACATCGGTCTGCAGTACCGCGGTCTGTACACGGACATGGCGATGACGGTACCGGTCGGTCAGATCAGCGAGAAGGCCGAACGGCTCATCAAGGTCACTCGGGAGTCGTTGGAGAGGGCCGTTGGGCAGACCATAGCCGGCAATTACATCAGCGATATCGGCCGGGCGGTCGACAACCGGGTGACCGCCGACGGATTCACCACGGTCAAGGCCCTGGTCGGTCACGGTGTAGGCAAGCATGTCCATGAGGATCCCCGTATACCGAATTTCGTTGATCCGACGCTCGAACCGACGCTCATCAGGCCGGGGATGGTCTTGGCTTTGGAGCCCATGGTCAATGCCGGTACGGACGAGGTTGCCCTATTACCGGACGGCTGGACGGTGGTCACGGCCGATAGTTCGTTGTCGGCCCATTTTGAGGTGACTGTGGCGGTCACCGAAGAGGGTAATGAGGTGATGACACCACTTCCGAAGACGTTTTGAGTCGCGGGAGGTCAGGGGCGTGGGGCGAAGGAGACGATATTATGAAGATACTCGGTGTCGATTACGGGACCAAGAGGATAGGTCTGGCTCTCGGTGACACCGAGAGCAGCCTGGTGTTGCCGTTGCGTTCAGTGGAGGTGGCCGGCGGGTCAGATGCCGTCGGTGTGGTGGCGGCAGTTGCTGAGGAGGAAGGCGTGGGTGAGATAGTGATAGGTCTCCCCCGACCCCTGGGCGGCTCCCGTGACAGGTCGTCCATGGAGCGCCAGGTACTCGGTTTCGTCGACCTCCTGAGGGAGGCGTCGCCGATCCCTGTCCAGGTCGAGGACGAACGGTTGACCTCCGCCCTGGCCGAGAGCCTGCGTCGGGAGGCCGGAGCCGGACGCCAGGAGATCGATAAGGATGCTGTAGCTGCCACCGTGCTGCTGGAATCCTATCTCCAGAGACGCCAGTCGGACGTCGGTGGGCAGGAGGAGGGAGGACCCTGATTATGCCCACTTATCGCGATAGCGGCGTCGTGTTGCACTCCCGGTATCTGCGTGATTTCGACCGGCGTTACGTCATGTTCCTGCGTGATCACGGAAAGGTGACGCTTCTGGCCAAGGGCACGCGCCGAAGCCGCAGTAAGATGTCCCCGCACCTGTCCTCCTTCGGGATGGTGGACGTGATGGTGGCTAAGGGAAAGTTCATGGACAGGCTGGCCGGCGTCAGACTGTTCCGGCCGTTCCCGCGGATCATCGAGTCGCTGGAGAAGACGGCCGCGGCTCAGAGTTTCTTCCTGGCGGTAGATGCCCTGACCCGGCGCGAACTCAAGGAAGAGAGGTTGTTCGATCTGCTGGTCGGCTTTCTGGAGTCATTGGAGGCCGAGGAGATCGGATCAGGGGTCCGTCGCAGCGCGGTTTTCGATGCGGCCATCCTGAAATTGACGGATATCCTGGGTACGTCCGCAGAGATCGACGAGTGTGTCATCTGCCGCCGGACACCCGAGTCGGGGGGCGTCTTGGATGTCTTTCGCGGCGGCATCATCTGTCCGGCCTGCAGGCCGATATCGGGCGTGACCGTATCGGCATCGACCTTGGGTTTCCTGCGGGAACTTCGCGACCGGCCCCTAGGTCAGGTGCCGTTTTCCGGGTCGGCTGGCGAAAGGTCCGCGATATCGGCCGTCGTCGACGCCCTCCTCCTGTCCCAGATAGAGGACCGTTTCGCAGCCCTGCGATATCTCCGGTCGGTATCGTCCGGACCGGGCCAAGTAGTCGATGCCGCAGGAGACGGGCCGGGGCAGGCCGCAGCCGGTACCGAGGCAGTAATGCGGGCTTGTCAAAACACGGAAAAATTGCCAAAATAAGGCGGAATTCTATGAGGTTCACCATACGGGATGCCAAGGACCAGATCGGTCAGGAGGTCGAACTCCGGGGGTGGTGCAGTAATGTCCGCTCATCCGGCTCGATCATGTTCCTGCAGCTGCGTGACGGCACCGGCCATATCCAGGGGGTAGTGGTCAAATCGGACGTCCCCGAGGAGGCCTGGCAGGGGGCCAAGGCACTGACCATCGAATCTTCGGTGATGGTCCGGGGTACGGTCCGGGAAGAGCCGCGTTCTCCTAGGGGGGTCGAGTTGACGGTCAGCTCCGTCGAGCCGGTCGCTGTAGCTCAGGAGTATCCGATAGGCAAGAAGGAGCACGGCCCGGACTTCCTGCTCAATTACCGTCATCTGTGGCTGCGTTCCGCCCGTCAGACGGCAATCATGCGGATACGTGATGAGATCGTCTATGCGATGCGCGAGTTCATGCGCCGGCACGGCTTCGTCCTGACCGATTCACCGATCTTCACGCCCAATGCGGTAGAGGGGACCACCGACCTGTTCGAGGTCAGGTATTTCGATGACGCCGCCTATCTGTCACAATCGGGCCAACTGTATCAGGAAGCCACTTCGGCAGCGCTGGGTCGGACCTACTGTTTCGGACCGACTTTCCGATCGGAGAAATCCAAGACCAGACGTCATCTGACGGAGTTCTGGATGTTGGAAGCCGAGGCGTCCTATATGGATTGGCGGGAGAACATCCAGCTGCAGGAGGATATGGTCAAACATATCGTCGGTCGGGTACTTGAAAACCGGTCGGCCGACTTGGCCGTTTTGGACCGCGATACTGAACCGCTCCGCAAGGTGACTGAGGGGACCTTCCCGCGGATCGATTACGGTGAGGCCGTCCGGATGCTGCAGGAGGCCGGTTCCGACATGGAATACGGGGACGATTTCGGCGGCGACGACGAGACGGCGCTGACCCGGATGTTCGATCTCCCCATCTTCATCACCCGTTATCCGGCGAAGATCAAGGCGTTCTACATGAAACCGGATCCGGAGGATCCGGAGTACGCGCTCAACGACGATCTGCTCGCCCCGGAAGGCTACGGTGAGATCGTCGGCGGCTCGGAACGTATCGCTGACCTGGAGGTCCTGGAGGCGCGGCTCAAGGAACATGGGTTACCTCAGGACGTCTTCGACTGGTATCTGGACCTGCGGCGCTACGGTTCGGTGCCGCATTCCGGATTCGGTCTCGGCCTGGAGAGGACCGTCGCCTGGATCTGCGGCCTGGATCATGTCCGGGAGACGATACCGTTCCCCAGGCTGCTCAATCGCCTGAAGCCGTGAAAATAACCGCGAGGACAGCGTTATGAAGAAAGATTACATCAACGGGTTATCGGACCGTATCGGTCAGCAGGTGCGGGTCGCCGGATGGGTGCAGGCCCGGCGCGACATGGGCAAGATCATTTTCATCGACCTGCGTGACAGCACCGGGCTGCTTCAGGTCGTCTTTCCCCCGACGGACCGAGGGCTGCTCGAACAGGCCAACCGGCTACGCCCGGAATATGTCATCTCGGTCGTCGGCCGACTCAATGAACGGCCGGAGAAGATGCGGAACCCTAAACTGCCGATGGGTCATGTGGAGCTGGCGGCGGAATCGCTGGAGATACTCAATGAGTCGGAGACCCCGCCTTTCGAGGTGGATCAGGACACCCGTTCGGTCAACGAGGAATTGCGTCTCAAGTACCGCTATCTGGACCTGCGGAGTGACCGCATGGCCCGCAATATCCGCCTTCGGGACAGGACCGTCTTTTTCATCAGACAGTGGCTTCGGGAGCGTTCCTTCGTCGAAGTGGAGACACCTATCCTTACCAAGGGTACGCCGGAAGGGGCCCGTGAGTACCTGGTGCCGTCCCGGCTCCATGCCGGAAAGTTCTACGTGCTGCCTCAGTCACCGCAACAGTTCAAGCAGTTGCTGATGGTGGCGGGCCTGGAACGTTACTTCCAGATCCCGAGATGTTTCCGCGACGAGGACCAGCGCGGCGATCGCCAACCCGAGTTCACCCAGCTGGACCTGGAGATATCCTTCGTCGATCAGGAGGAGGAGGTCATGGGTCTGATCGAAGAGCTGATGGTCGCTTTGGTCGGATCAGTGACGCCGGAGAAGAGGATATTGCAGAAGCCCTTCCCGCGTCTGACCTATGCGGAGGCCATGGAGAAGTACGGTTCCGACAAGCCTGATCTGCGGCAGGACCAGAACGACCAAGATGAACTAGCCTTCTTATGGGTGACCGATTTTCCCCTGTTCGAGCATTCCGAAACCGAGAACAAGCTGGTCTCAGTACATCACCCCTTCACCTCTCCTAAGGACGAGGATCTCGGATTACTGGACAAGGAACCGGCCAAGGTGCGTGCCAAGGCCTATGACTTGGTGCTTAACGGTTATGAAGTGGGGGGCGGCAGTATCAGGATACATGAGAGGGGACTCCAGGACAGGATATTCCGCATACTCGGCCTGGAGGAAGAGGAGATCGCCCAGCGGTTCGGTCACATGCTGGAAGCATTTACCTACGGTGCCCCGCCACACGGCGGCATAGCCCCCGGCATCGATCGTCTGGTGATGATCCTGGCGGGAGAACCCAATATCCGCGAGGTCATGGCCTTCCCCAAGACCGGTGACGCCCGTGACCCGATGATGGGCGCCCCTTCACCCATGCCTCGCAGTCAGCTTAAGGAGGTCCATATCCGGCCGGAGGCGGAATGACCCGCAGCTATTCACTTCAGGTTGGTCGGAGCGTATCCTTATATAGATATCAGCCTTAACCCCCCTAGCTATGTCCGTTTCCAAGAAGATCACCGGCCATCTCACGAGACAGAAGGTGAAGTTCGAGATAGTGCCACATAAGAAGGTCTATACGGCCTATGATTTGGCTCAGACGCTCGGTGAGAGACTCGACCGCATCGCCAAAAGCGTCTTGGTCAAGGTAGAGCTGCCGTCGATGGAGAAACGGGGAGCCCGCTATTATGTCGTGGTGGTGCCCGCTTCATATAATATCGACATGCAGAAACTGAAGAAGGCGCTGCGGGCCAAGAAGGCGGAATTCGCTCCGGAGAAGGTGATGAAAAGACTTGGTATAGAGCCCGGGGCGCTGTCACCGTTCGGCAGTCTGCGGGATTTGGGAGTGGTCGTGGATAAAGGACTGCTCAAGGTCAAGGAGGCCATCGTCGGTGCGGAGAGTTTCACCGAGTCGTTGAGACTCAAGGTAAAGGATCTGGTGAAGACTGAAGGATCGCTCGTGGCGGTCGTAGGCAAGAAGAACCGACTACGGCTGCAGAAGAAGACCGCAAAGAAGAGGCCGCCGGCCAAGAAGAAGGTAGTCAGGAAGAAGGTGGTGAGAAAGCGGACCGCCCGCAAGAGACCGGCCGCCAAACGTCCGGCCAAGAGAAAGGGGTCTGCGAAGCGACGTCGCTGACCTTCATTTGGCTCCCTCCGGTCATGACATACTCCGTGAAATTGGATAAGTTCGAAGGGCCGCTCGACCTGTTGATGCAACTGATCGAGGGTGAGGAGTTGGATATCTCGGAGGTGTCTTTAGCCAAGGTCACGGATAGCTACCTGAAGTTCCTTGATGATAACCCGGACCTGCCCCCCGGCGAGCTGGCTGATTTCCTGGTCGTGGCCTCCCGATTGCTGTTGCTCAAATCACGGATCCTGTTACCTTTCCTGCAGGTCGGCGAGATCCTCGATGAAGGCGATGATCTGGCGTCCCAGCTCAAGATATACAAGGAATATCTGGAGGCGACCGAGAGGATCAAGGGTATCATCGGTCGGCGCGGCTTCACTTTCGTCCATGATCGTCTGCCTAAGGTCGAGATCGGTTTCTCCCCGCCGAAACGCCTGTCGTCAGGACAGATGGCGGAAGTGTTCCGTGGGCTGATCGACCGGTTAAGCCCCCTGGTCAGGGTGTCACGTCGGGTGGTCGAGAAGACAGTCTCGATACACGAGATGATCCGTCAACTGCAACAGATGATCTCCCGGAGCCAACGGCTCAGTTTCAGGAAGGTGCTGGACACCGCCAGGTCCCGGACGGAAATCGTGGTCAGCTTCCTGGCCTTGCTTGAGCTCATCAAGCGGCGTACAGTAACCGTCTCCCAAGGGCTGCAATTCGAAGACATAACCATTGAGAAGGCCGAGACCGCCACAACCACCTGAATCCTATGTTGATTTCCAAGATAGAAAGCATCCTGTTCATCGCCGCCCGGCCCTTGAATGTCAGGAAACTTACGGAGATTTTTGAGGTCGACGAGGCGGAAGTGGAGCAGGCTCTCAGGGAGCTCGGGGAAAGGCATGAGGGTGAACGGAGCGGTTTGAGGCTGTTGCGTAACGGGCGTGACGTACAGTTGGCCACTTCGCCGGACAATTCCTCTCTGGTTCAGGCGTACCTCAAGGACGAGACGACCGGTGAACTGACCAGGCCGTCGCTCGAGGCCCTGACCATCATCGCCTATCGCGGCCCGGTCCTTAAGGAGGAACTGGAGCAGATACGCGGCGTCAACTGCAGCCTGATCCTGCGCAACCTCATGATGCGCGGACTGGTGGAAACAGTTAACGGCAGCGGCAAGCCGGGTACCCGATATCGGGTCACGATTGATTTCCTCCGGTTCCTGGGCCTGTCGTCGGTGGAGCAGCTGCCGGATTACGATAAGCTGCGGTCGCACGAGAATATCGTCAGGATATTGGACATGGAGAACAAATCAGCGGAACCCGTATCGGCGGAAGGGGCGCCCACCGGCGCCTCGGGAACCGATGGCGGTGACGATTGATGGAGGCGGCATGTTTTCTTTCCTGATGGCCCTGACCCTATCCATGGCGCTAGCGCCGGTCCAACCGGCGCTTTCGGTCGATGATTACCTCCGGGATTCGTGGTATCCCTATACGTCGGCAGTGACACGACAGACGTCAGCGCCTCCGGCGGCGGGAGCCCCCGTGACCCGTGACGCGAGGCGCGTAGGCGTCGAGATCAGCGCCCGGTCCGCGGTGGTCGTCGATTTGGGTTCGGGCAAGGAGCTGTTCGCCAAGGGCGCCGGCACGCCGCAGCCGATCGCTTCCATCACCAAACTGCTGACCGCGCTGACGGTACTTGAATCGGAGCCTGATTGGGAGGGTCTGGTGACTATCGGCGGCGATGACGTGAGGTCCGGCAACATACCTTACGTCATTCCTGGGGAGGTATTCAGGTTGCGGGACCTGTTTGACCTGTCTCTCGTCGCTTCAGCCAATACGGCTACGGTCGCCCTGGCCGGTTCGACCGGTCTGTCTCCGGCGGAGTTCGCGGATCGGATGAATGACCTGGCGGACCGGATCGGCATGACCGATTCGTATTTCGACGAACCGACCGGGTTGAGTCCGGAAAACGTCGCCAGTGCCCGTGATGTCGCCAAGCTGCTGCGTCGGGCCCTGGAAAGTCCGGAGATAACCCGAGCCCTGCTCCGACCCGAGCTGTCTCTCCGCGCCGTTACCGGTCTTCGACATCGGGTCTGGAGCACTGATGACCTGCTGCACAGTTTCCTGAACGCTCCCCCCTACGAGTTTCTTGGCGGGAAGACCGGATACCTCAACGAGGCCGGGTACTGTTTCGGGGCCGGAGCCAGGGACGCGCAAGGGCACGGCGTCATCGCCGTGGTGCTCGATTCAGAGTCCCGGGAAGCCAGGTTCAAGGAGGTCAAGGAGCTTATATTCTGGGCCTTCGACGCGTTCTCATGGGACTGATATGGATACGGGATTCATGGGCAGTGAGATGGTGCGAGCCGCGACGGTCATGGTGTTGGCGGCCTCACCTGTGGTAGAGCTCCGGGGGTCGATCCCCTTGGCCATCGGCGCCTTCGGCATGCCGGTCACCAGCGCCGTTTTTTTGTCCGTCATCGGCAACCTCTTTCCGACCCTGGCCGTCTACGGCCTGGGTAAGTGGTGGTTGAGGGTCATGGATGGTCATAAGGGAAGGTTGAGGCTCTGGACCGACATGATCCTGAGGCGTTCCCGGCGGACCTTCCGGGGTCGTTACGAACGATACGGCCTGTTGGCCCTGCCGTTTTTCGTGGGTCTGCCCCTACCTATGACCGGAGCCTGGACCGGCTCTATCGCCGCCTTCCTGTTCGGGATCCCGTTCCGCAAGTGTTTCCCGCTGGTGATTGTCGGCGTGCTGATGGCTGCGGCGATCGTCACGCTCATCACGACCGGCGTCTTATCGTCCCTGTCCTTCATCCTGTTATGATCGCCTTATGAGGATCGGAATCGATTGCAGGACTATCCTGGATCCGGCCCGGGGCTCGTTCGCTGGGATAGGACATTATACGTATTACCTGGTCCGGCATCTTCTGGAACTCGACAAGGATAACCACTACGTGCTTTTCGTCAATCCCGGCGCCGAGGACCTGGTCGGCCGGAAGCTCGGTCAGGTGTCGGGTTCCTGGGAGACCGTGGCGGTGGGTCATGTCGGACCCCGCATCCCGCTCCTGACCAATCACGTCCTGCTGTCGTCGCTCTTCGGTCGTCAACGCCTGGATCTGCTGCACGGGCCGGCCAACGTCATCCCGCTGCTCTATTCGGGGAGAGCCGTGGTTACGGTCCATGACCTGGCCGTCTTCGATTATCCGGAATGGTTTCCGGAACGGGTGCCGGGCGCGGATATCTTTTCGCGGAAGCTGGTGGTGCCCCGTTCCGTGCGTCACGCGGAGAGGATCATCGCCGTGTCCCGACAGACCAAATGGGACCTGATCAGGCTCTTTTCCGTCGCCGGATCGGACATCGATGTGGTACATGAGGGCGGCCTGGTGCGGGTCCCGGCACCCAGTCACCGTGATGCGTCTTTCCGGAAGACGGTCATGAGGAAATACTCCCTCGAACGGAAGAGATATGCGCTGTTCTTGGGGACCTTGGAGCCGCGGAAGAACGTCGAGGCAGCGGTCCGGGCCTTCGTACTTTTCATGGAGAGATCGCGGGGTCGGCACGACGACGCCGTCCTGGTGATTGCGGGCAAGCGGGGCTGGAAGGCCAAAACGGTATTCGAGACGATCCGCCAGGCTAATGCCGCGCTCGGCCGCAACAAGCGGGGTGAAGAGAGGGTCCGTTATGTCGGCTATGTCTCACCTAAAGAGAAGCGGGTCCTGTTGCACGAGGCCAAGGTGTTCATCTTCCCTTCCTATTTCGAGGGCTTCGGCCTGCCGGTGATGGAGGCTTTGCAGTCGGGCACTCCGGTGGTATGCAGCCGCATCCCGGTACTGGAGGAGATCTGTGGCGAGGCGGCTGTCTTGGTCAATCCATATGATGACGAGGATATCGCCGAGGCCCTGCTGCAGTTCTACAATGACGACCGGTTCGCCAAAAATATGGCAGCGACGGGACAGGAGCGCGGCGCGCTGTTCAGTTGGGACAGGACGGCCAGAGAGACCATCCGGGTCTATGAGCGTGCGGCCGGCACGCCCTATCGGGTCTAGTGGGTTGTCGGGCGGGTCGGATGGGCTTGGGTATTGACTGATCAGCCGGACTGGTTTAGGATGCACGCTGAGTGGCCCTGAAGTGGCCGCGACGGCGCGGGGTGGAGAAGTGGCATCTCGCGAGGCCCATAACCTCGAGATCCCGGGTTCGAATCCCGGCCCCGCAACCAAGATGACCGCATGACCTGATGTCGTGCGGTCATCTTGTCAAAAAGGCACCGGTAGTGTACGTTGTTGGGGCATTCGGCGAGGTAGCTCAGTTGGTCAGAGCGAGGGACTCATAAGCCCTAGGTCGTGGGTTCGATCCCCACCCTCGCTACCATGACAAAGGACCCTCTAAAGGGGTCCTTTGTCCATGATTTCAAAAAGGGATCGAAGGGCGCGAGAGGACGCGAGCTGGCGCAGCGTCCGGTGCGCAGCGCCCAGGCCCGAGTCGGAGCGAGGGGGTCCCCACCCTCGCTACCATGACAAAGGACCCTCTAAAGGGGTCCTTTGTGTGTTTTACCTATCAAAAAAGCCCGTCCTCCGTCGGGCTTTAGGCTTCATGTCTTCCGGCCGCAGTTCAGGCGGTCGCCAGCAGCCGCTGCTCTTCAGTCTGCGTAGGTACACGCGGATTGTCGATCTTTATCTCCTTGATCAGGGTCCCGATATTTCGTGAGAAACAATCGCCGCAGACCACCATACGGATCGGTCTTCCACCCTCCCATTCCAGGTTAATCAGATAACAGACCTCTCCGTGGGTGAACTCATAGAGTTGCTTATGGAGGCGGGACTGACAGAACCGTATTTCGTCTGAATTATGCTTCTTTTTCCGCATATTTCTGCTAAAAAACAGCCTTTTGAGCTTATCGTAGAAACTTTACCACAGAACGGTCATCTTGGCAAGATGCGCCCGACGTCGGCCTCCGAGCCTCGTTCGGAGGCGGTCGCCCCACTTGTTACTGATCGGAGACCCTGTTATATTTTAGGCATAAACCTATGCTTTTAGCCGTACATGCGACAGTCGGTGCGGTGGCCGGAAATGCGGTCTCCAGTCCCTCGGTAGCCCTTATTTTGGGTTTCTTGTCCCACTTCTTTCTTGATGCCATACCCCATGGCGACCACCACATGTATGAGCAGTTCTCGAGCGGTCGCAAGGCCCGGCAAGCCTTCCTGTACGTGGGTCTGGACACCCTGGCCACAGCCGTCATTATCGCTCTCTTTTTCCTGAGACAGGACTTTTTCTCTCCGGTGAACGTGGCCATGGGAATCATCGGCGGACTGCTGCCTGACCTGCTGGTCGGTCTCTATGAGGTCTATAAGCCGCGCCGCCGCTGGTTCGAAAGGAAATTGTCCTGGTTCAACGATTTCCACATGCGGAACCATAAGCTGGTGATAAGCCGGGTCAGGCGGTTCAAGGACGATATCCCCTTGCGTTACAGCCTGATCCTTCAGGGCATCGCCCTGTTCTTCCTGATGAGGGCGATGTTGTAGGTGAGGGTCGGTGAGTGGCGAAAATCCCGAGGGCTGAAGGGCCCTTTTTGCGTTTCGGCCCGGCGATATTGCCCTTTGTCGGCCGGATGGTCTAGGGTGAAACCGTGAACCTTTGAAAAAGGAGGCAGGGGTGAAGGGATTCAAGCGGATCTTCTATGCCCTGATCGGTGTCGGCTCCATCGTGCTGACTTTCGGCCTTTCCGGCTTTGTCGTCGCCGCCACACACCACCTGCGTTACTGGGCCTACCCGACATTCTTCGGGGTGGGCATCTTGCTGGCCGGTTCGGTCCTTATCCTGATGAAGCCGGCCTCGCGGCCCAGAGGCTCTTTCTGGGAGCGGCCTTGGGTGCGGCGTTTTCTGACCGTCGATGAGGAGAGGTTGTCCAGGGGTATCTGGCCCTGGGTCCGACGCAGAGGTCCGTTCGCCCTGGTCCTGGCCGCCGCGATGATCTTCGGGCCGTTCTTCGCTGCCTTGGTCGTCAGGTTTCTCGGTCTGCCGGAACGGCGGGCTTGGCTCTACGTCTTCCTGACCACCCTGGTGGCTGTCGGCTTCTGGGTCTCGGTCTATCTCGGCCTGCTGGAGGCGGTCGTCTCCAAGTTCGGTTCGGTGTTCAGTCTTTGACGAAAAGTCCGGATCAGACCGGACTTTTTTGTCCGGCGGGTTGACGGACTGTCCGGATGGCGGTAACTTCTTCCCGGACCCTTTCATCGGCGGAGGTCATCAAGATGGATTTTCGGGTTCTGGCATATGCGAGCGGGATCGTCGCTATCGGCCTGGCATTCGGCTTGTCCTTGGCGGCCCAGCATGTCCTGACGCTGTCGGGCATCGGGATAGTGATTTTCGTTTTTCTGGTTTGGACGTATCGCGGGATGGTGCGCGATCGGCAGGCATATCGCAGCTCGGCCGGTTTCATGCTCGTGGCCATCTGGTCCGCTTACACCATCGGACTGTTCCTGGTCTCGATGTGGGTGACCGCCCTGATCTTTCAGATACCCTGGTCGGAGGTCGTGTCCTTGGGTTCGCTCGAGGATGTCAGGCGGCTTTTCTTCCCTTGAAGAAGCCCCTGGCACCTACCCGGCCTTACCTAAAACCGCCTGCTGAAGGCGGTTTTTCCTGTTCTTCTTGATCGCATCCCCCGGCGTCCCGCCGGGGCGGGGCGTCCGGGGATGGTGCCGCGGGAGGGAATCGAACCCTCATGGGGAAACCCCGCACGATTTTGAGTCGTGTGCGTCTGCCAGTTCCGCCACCGCGGCTCGGATAAGGCCGGATTTGCCCATTGTATAAGCCAAATAGCGATTTGTCAAAGGCCTGCGGATGAGGTAAAGTGTCTATCGTTATGGCTTATCTTATGGCCGTCGTCAACCAGAAGGGGGGCGTCGGTAAGACCACGACCGCCGTCAATCTGGCCTCCTTCCTGGCCGCGAAGGGTCGTTTCGTGTTGCTGGTCGATATGGACCCCCAATCCAATGCGACCTCGGGCTGCGGCCTGGAACGCCATGAACTGGAGGCCGGACTTTATGAGGTGCTGATCGGTCAGCGGGATCTCGGTCAGGTCATCCTGCCGACCCGGATCGAGGGTCTCAAGATCGCCCCTTCGACTCCGGCGTTGGCCGGGGCTACGGTCGAACTGGTGGAGATGGAGCGGCGTGAATTCCGCCTAGCCGATGCCCTGCTCGAGTCACGCAATGATTTCGATTACGTGATAATCGACTGTCCGCCTTCTTTGGGACTCCTGACGGTCAATAGTCTGGTCGCAGCCGATAAGGTATTGATCCCGGTACAGGCCGAATATTATGCTCTCGAGGGCTTAGGTCAGCTGCTGAGCACCATCGAGTTGGTGCGGGGTGGCCTGAAGCCGAATCTCGAGATACTGGGCGCGGTCCTCACCATGTTCGACGGACGCAATAAGTTGTCCAATGACGTCATGCAGGAACTCTATCGTCATTTCCCCAACAAGATATTCCGTTCCGTCATCCCGCGGAACGTCAGGTTGGCCGAAGCGCCCAGCTTCGGCCAGTCGATCCTGCAGTACGATCCCTGGTCCAAGGGCGCTAAGGCCTATGACCGTCTGGCCAGGGAGATAATGGAACGCGAGAATTCGTTTTGAGTCTTATGGCCAAGAAGATGAGCGGGCTCGGTCGCGGGCTGGGCGCACTGATTCCGCAGAAGACCGAAGTCAATACGGTCGCCGTTCAGCGGCCGGCCGATGATCGGGAGTCGTCTCCGGACGCTTCCCGGGAAGCGGGTAACGGCACCCTGCATGTGCCGGTAAGTTCGATCATGGCCAATTCCGAACAGCCACGATCGCATTTCGGCCACAACGGACTCGAAGAACTGATGAAGTCGATACGGGAGCACGGGATACTGCAGCCCCTTTCCGTATCTTCCAGGGGCGCCGGCAAGTATGAGCTGATCGCCGGCGAAAGGCGCTTGCGCGCCGCCAGGATGCTGGGACTGCCGACCGTTCCGGTGATCGTCCGGGACGCCGACAGGCGGGACCGCCTGATACTGGCGCTCATCGAGAACATCCAGCGCGAGGACCTGAACCCCATCGAAGAGGCCAAGGCCTACCGCCGGTTGATGGATGATTTCGGGCTGACTCAGGAAGCGGTGGCCGGGCAGGTGGGGAAGGCCCGTTCGACCGTGGCCAACACGCTGCGTCTGTTGGAGTTGCCGGTGCCGATCCAGGAGGCGTTGGCGGCCGGGAAGATCGCCGCCGGCAGTGCCCGGACGCTGGTCGGTATCGATGATGAGAGGAAACAGCTGGCCCTGTTCAGGAAGATGCTTTCCGGGAATATCACTTCACGTCAAGCCGAGGTGGGGGCCAGCCGGGTCAAGGGGCGGAACCGCCAGGATCCGGCCCTGCTTGCCGCGGCCGGGCGCGTCAGGGAGGCCTTAGGGACCAAGGTCGAGATATCCGGAAAGAAGGGGCGGGGCAAGGTGGTCCTGCACTATTTCTCCGAAGAGGAACTGGAACGTCTGATAGAGCGTCTCAGCTCCTGAGGGGCTGCAGTGAAGCCAAAACCGGAAACGCCGCGTCGAGAGCGGCGTTTTTAAGCGGAATTTTTTCGGTCGGACGGACAGGAATGGCGGGCTCGGGCGTTCAGGATCGTTTGGAACGGTCATCCTTGCCGCCTTCCAGCTCCTGGATCCACTTGTTCAGCTTGTGCCGTGTCCGGCTCTTTATCTTGGATCGGGCCCCGCTGGTCTTGACGAATTTCAGCCAGTCGGGATTGGGACCTTTCCGGTTCTTGTCCACGATGATGGCGCAGCAATCGCCGGACGAGAGCGGCGAATCGAGGCTGACTATCTGGTCATTGATGCGGGCGCCGACGCAACTGTCACCGATCTGGGTGTGTATGGCATAGGCGAAGTCGACCGGCGTAGCCCCCTCCGGCAGGTCGATGACGTCGCCGTTGGGGGTGAAGACGAATATGCGGTTCTGGAAGACCTCGATCTTCAGCTTCTCCAGCGCAGCCAGGAAAGAGTCGGTATTGTCCCGGTCGGTCTTGAGCGAAGCCAGTTCGTTGACCCAGGTATACTCCTTCTTCATCGCCGGGGTGGCCCGCTTGCCTCCCTCATCGTATTTCCAGTGGGCGGCGATGCCGCGTTCCGCCTCCTGATGCATCTGTTCGGTGCGTATCTGGAATTCCGCCACCTCACCGCCTTCGCAGAAGACGGTGGTATGGAGCGACTGGTAGCCGTTGGGTTTGGGCTGCGAGATATAGTCTTTTATCCGTCCCTTATAAGGCCGCCACCGCTGATGGATGATGCCGAGCGCCGCGTAGCAGTCGGCGACGCTGGGGACGATGATGCGCAGCGCGATCAGGTCGTGGACCTGCACCATGTCGCGGTCATGGCGGAGCAGCTTCTTATAGAGGCTGTACAGGTGCTTGACCCGGCCGTGTATCTCGACCGTGGGGATGCCTGCCTGGGTCAGCTCCTGCTGGACTATCTGGCGCACGTTATCGATGTAACCCCGCTTGACCTTGATCGCCTTCTGGGAGAGCGCCAGCAGCCATTCGTATTCCTTGGGCATGGCCTTGGCGAAGGCCAGGTCCTCCATCCGGCTCTTCATGATGTTCATCCCCAGACGATTGGCGATAGGGGAGTAGATCTCCAGAGATTCCAGGGCGATCCGTTTCTGCTTGTGCGGCGGCAGCGCCGAAAGCGTCTGTAGGTTATGTATCCGGTCAGCGAACTTGATGAGGATGACGCGCACGTCTGAAGCCATGGCGATGAACATCTTGCGCAGGTTCTCGGAGTAACGGTCGATGCCCCGGTATTTGATCTTTCCCAGCTTGGTTATGCCGCCGACCATGGAAGCCACATCCTCGCCGAAGGCTTCACGCACGTCATCCAGCGTCCGGTCGGTATCCTCCGGCACGTCGTGCAGCAGTCCGGCCACGACGATGCTGGTCGGCATATGCATGTCCGCCAGTATCTCCGCGGTGGCCACCGGATGCACGATATAGGGGTCGCCGGAGACCCTTTTCTGTCCGGAGTGCGCTTCAGCGGCGAACTCGAAAGACCGCCGCACCAGCTCCACGTCTTCCGACGGCTTGTAGGCGGCCACTTTCTTGAGCAGGTTGTTGACCCCCGGTGTCATAAGGTCATTCAGGGAGAGACTCCTGACGATACCATTTTATAACAGGCCCGTAAAGAGCTCTATGGTCAATCCGCGACCGCAAGACCCGACACGCGGGGTGTCGGGTCAGGATCTCGGATGCCTTTGGAGGATATCATTTCTTGACTTCCCGCTCGTAATCACAGGATTCCCCGGAGCACTTCACGGTGTTGCCCTTACCTACGACCATCAGCCCCCCGCACTCGGGACAGTTTTCCCCGACCGGACGTGACCAGAGGGCGAAGGTGCAGTCGGGATAACGTGAGCAGGCGTAGAAGACCTTGCTTTTCCGCGTCCGCTTCTCGATTATGTCCCCTTCGCCGCAGGAGGGGCATTTGACGCCCACCTTCTTGAGTATCGGCTTGATCGCCCTGCATTTGGGATATTGCGAACAGCCCATGAACGATCCGTACTTGCCCTGCTTGAGCATCATGGGTTCGCCGCATTCCGGACATTTCTCTGAGGAGACCGTGGCCGCCGGACGCTTGTCCTGTCCGTCCTGTTCGAGCGGTTTGGTGAAGCGGCACTTGGGGAAGCCCGTGCAGGCCAGGAACCGTCCGTACCGGCCGATCTTCTCGACCATCGGTTTGCCGCAGCTTTCGCAGATCTCGTCGGTCTGACGTTCTGTCAGGTCCTTCTTCGATATCTCCTTGTCTTTCTTGGTCAGGTGTTCCTTGAACGGGACATAGAATTCGCGGATGAGCGGCACCCACTTCTTGTCTCCGCTGGCCACCATGTCCAGATCCTCTTCCATGCGGGCGGTGAACTTGAAGTCGACGATGTCCGGGAAATGCTGGATAAGCAGGTCCGTGACCAGCAGGCCCAGTTCCGTAGGTTTGAGTTTCTTGGCCTCCTTCTCGACATATCCCCGGTCCAGGACGGTCGAGATCGTCGGCGCATAGGTCGACGGCCGGCCGATGCCGTTCTCCTCCAGCGTCTTCACCAAGGAAGCTTCGGTATATCGCGGCGGCGGTTCGGTGAAGTGCTGTTTGGGGGTGATCTCCTCCGCCAGTACGGCCTCCCCCTCGGCAAGTTCCGGCAGGATCGCTTCCTTGGTCTCCGTCTCGTACACCTCAAGGAATCCCTTGCGGGCGATCGTCGAGCCGTTGGCCCGGAAGGTATAGACCGCGACCCCTTCTTCGTGGGAGGCGTCGATATCCACCGATGAGGTGGCCAATTCAGCGTCGACCATCTGGGAGGCCACGGCCCGCCGCCAGATCAGCTCATAGAGTTTCCTCTGTCGGTCGTTCAGGTGTGGGGCAACGCTTTCGGGATCGAGTGACACGTCGGTCGGCCGTATCGCCTCGTGGGCCTCCTGAGCGGTCCTCGATTTGGTCTTATAACGCCGCGGCGCCGAAGGTATCGCGCCCTGTCCGTATCGTCCGGAGATCAGCGCCCGCGCCTCCTTGATGAACTTATCGGCAAGGCTGACCGAGTCTGTCCTCATGTAGGTGATCAGACCGGTCGACCCGCGGTCACCCAGCTCCATACCTTCATAGAGCTGTTGGGCGATGGTCATCGTCTGTTTGGCCGAGAACCCGAGACGGTTATTGGCCTCCTGCTGCAGCGTCGAGGTGATGAAAGGGGGAAGGGGGCTGCGTTTGACCTTCTTCCGTTCGATCGATGCTATCTTCCAGTCGGCTTGGGTCAGGTCATCGACGATCTGGCGGGCCGCTTCGGCGTCGCCGAGCGCGAACTTGTCCAGCGACTTGCCGTCCCGACGCAGCAGCTTCGCTTCGAAGGTCGGTGAACCCTCCGGTTCCTTCCGCAGCCTCGCCTCTACGCTCCAGTATTCGCGCGGCTTGAAGGCCTCGATCTCCCTCTCCCGCTCCACTATCAGGCGGACGATGACCGACTGCACCCGTCCGGCGGAAAGTCCCCGGGCCACCTTGCGCCACAGGAAGGGTGACAGTTCGTAACCGACCAGCCGGTCCAGGATGCGGCGCGCCTGTTGGGCGTCCACCAGATTCATGTCGATGCCCCGCGGGTTCTCCAGGGAGCTGGTGACCGCCTCGGCCGTGATCTCATGGAACGATATGCGGGTCGGCTTGGATTTGTCGGTGCCGAGTATCTCGCTGAGGTGCCAGGCGATCGCTTCGCCCTCCCGATCCTCGTCGGAGGCGAAATAGACCGCATCGGCCCCCTTGGCGGCCTTCTTCAGCTCGTTGGCCACCTTGCGTGATTTGGTGGGGATGATGTAGCGGGGCCGGAAGTCCTTCTCGGTATCCACCCCCAGTTCGTTCTTGGGCAGATCGCGGATATGACCGAAAGAGGAAAGGACCGCGAATCCCCGCCCCAGGAATTTCGAGATGGTCTTCGCCTTGGTGGGCGACTCTACGATAATCAGTTTTTTCATAGCGGTTGATGGTGGCGCTTCAGGTCCGGGTGTTCGCCGGTCGCGCGTTTCCATGACAGCGTAACCGCAGGAGCGGATGACTGTCAATTATATAAAGTATCTGCCGCCCGTCCGGGTTATGGTCCCCTCTATCTCAAAAGAGGTCAGGATTGAGAGCGTTACGCCGGTCTCGAGGCCGGTCCGGGAACATATCCGGTCCAACGTCTGATAGCCTTCGTGGAGGGCGGCCAGGACCGCCGTGCCGGCCGGATCGGTCGGTTCGTCGGTCCGGGTCCGCGCCTGTCCGTCCCGGCCGAAATGACGCGGCAGGGTCGAACCCGACAGGATAGGGCAGGCGCCCTGGGCGATCAGCCGGTTGGACCCGGTCAGACGAGGTGAGTCGATCGGTCCGGGGAGGGCGAATACCTCCCGGTCGTAATTGAGGGCAAGGCGGGCCGTAATCAGGGCTCCGGACCTTTCGGCCGCTTCCATGACCGCGACACCATGACACAGCCCGGCGACGATACGGTTACGTAGCGGGAAATGGTGTTTTCGGGCCCGTGTTCCGGGCGGATGCTCGGAGATGAGCGCGCCGCTCCGCTCCAAGATGCGTCTGGCCAGCCCGACATGGGAACGCGGATAGATGCTGGAATCGTCGACGCCGGAGCCGGTGACGGCTATCGTCAGACCCCCGGCGTCCAGGGTGGTCCGGTGTGCCTCACCGTCCGTACCCAGGGCCAGACCGCTCACTATGACCGCGCCGGCAGCGACCAGACCCTCAGTCACCTTTTTGACGGATCGGCGTCCGTAATCGCTCATCTTTCTCGTGCCTACCACGGCCAGCATCAGGTCGTTGTCGGTTATCATCGCCGCACCGCGCGTGAAGATCGCCAGCGGCGGGTCCGTGATCTGACGTAGCAGCGGCGGATAGGCCGCCTCATCGATCGTCAGTACCTTGATGTCGTGTCGCCGCAGGTCAGCGGATTCTTCGTCCGGTCTGATGCTTACCCGGGCCGCCATCAGTCCGCCGATGAGACGTGGCGTCAGGCCGGCGTGTCGTAACGTCTTCCGGTCGGCCCACCTCAGCGTCTCTATGTCCGGGCCGGCGGCCATGGCGCGATTGAGGAGCGGTCCGTCGTGACCCATCCCCCGCAGGAGGCCGCACAGGAAACCTTTGGCCGACTCGTCCATAGCGGCCGGACCGTATAGGGAAACGCGACGTCAGTCAAGTCCGCCTGTGGAGACCGGTGTCGGGTCAGGCGGCGCTAAAAAGGGGCTGAGGCCCCTTTGTGGTCACCGTATCCGGAGTGGGTCAGTTGGATTGGTTCATCGTCGCTTCGATGCCTTGAGTGAGCCAGACATCGATGGCCCGTACGGCTTGGCCGATCGCCTCCTCGATCGTTTTCTGCTCTTCGTCATCGAACCGCTGCAGGACATACTTTTCCGCTTCCAGGGAGGCCGCGCCTGTGCCGGCTATACCGAGGCGCAGCCGGGGAATACCCTCCGTTCCCAGGTTTTCGATTACCGAATCGAGACCCTTGTGGCCGCCCGAACTACCGGCGGAGCGGGCCCGGATCTTGCCCAAAGGGAGGTCGAGGTCGTCCAGCACCACCAGAACGTCGGCCGGGTCGATCCGGAGATACCTGACGAGTCGCCCCACCGCGTCTCCGGAAGCGTTCATGAAGGTGGTCGGCAGCAACAGCACCGTCCTGGCACCGTCCCGGCTGCCCTCGGAAACCAGGGCGTCCGCCTCCTCACGCCACCCCCCGAAATCAGGGGCATGGATCGTATGGAAGGCACGCAACACCCGGAAGCCGACGTTGTGTCTGGTGGCTTCGTATTTCCTGCCGGGATTACCCAAACCGACGACGATCTTCATAGGTCTATGGGTCATTTGCTGATCTGACGAGCCGTGACGTAGACCGGAGTCCCCCCGAAACCGAAGCGTTCCCGCAGCCGGTTTTCGATGAAGCGCAGGAAATTAGGGTGCAGGGTCTCCTTCTTCTTGACGACGACCATGAACCTCGGGGGTTGGGTGCTGGTCTGTCTGATACCGTAGACCCGCGGTCGGTTCCCTCCCGGCTTGAAGAAGGCGCCATGTCTCTTCTTCAGGTAATCTATGAACTCGTCCAGCTCTTCCTGGGTTAGCCGGCGCTCTCTCTGTTCGGCCACTTCGAAGGCCGCATCGAGCAGCTTGCCGACACGGTTGCCGGTCAGGGCGGAGATGAACAGCACCGGTGCCCAGGTGAACGACGGCAGCTCGGCGGCGACATACTTGCGGTACCCGTCACCGTTCCCCAGACCGCTTGAAGAAGCCAGGTCCCATTTGTTGACCACCACGATCACGCCGGGGCTCTTCCTGGCGACCAGACTGGCCAGTTTCTTCTCCTGCATGCCGACCCCCTCACGGGCGTCGATCAGCAGGAACACCACGTCGGTCTCATCAAGTTCGTCGATGCTCATATGGACACCGAGCCGTTCCAGACCCTGACCTACGCGGGCTTTCTTCCTGATGCCGACCGTGTCGATGAGCAGGACGTTCTTGGTGCCGCGGACCCGGTCGGAGTAGGTGAGCAGCGTATCCTGCGGTTCCTTCGTGGTGTGCGGCACCTCGCTCACGATGACCCTTTCCTCTCCGGCCAGCGCATTGAGCAACGACGACTTGCCGACATTAGGGCGGCCGATGATGGCGACGCGCAGGTCGACGGTCAGGGGAGGTTGCGCGTCACGTCCGGCGACGCGCAGCTCGTCATAGACCAGATCCAGCATGTCTCCGACACCCGAACCGTTGGCCGCCGAGATCGCCAGAGGTTCGCCGAAGCCGAGCTTGGACCACTCCTGGCCGCTGAGGGCTTTCCTGTAACGCGGGTTGTCCGCCTTGTTGGCGATGAGCAGCACCGGTTTCTTGGATCTCTTTAGGTGTCTGGCCAGGGCCCGGTCCTGCGGCATCAGCCCGGCGTGAGTGTCGACCAGGAACAGGATCAGGTCAGCCTTGTCCATCGCCAGTTGGGCTTGCCTTTTCAGGACATCTTCCGTCGCCTTGGCGCTGGTCAGGTCCAGTCCGGCCGTATCGATGACCGTGATGACCGACCCGCTCCAGTGACAATGCCCGAAGCTGATGTCGCGGGTCGTGCCCGGTTTCGGTGACATGATCGCCTTGCGCCGTTCGATCAGACGGTTAAAAAGCGTGGATTTACCCACGTTCGTCCGGCCGATGATAGCGATCACCGGCGTAGCCTGTAGCCTTTCGTCCATAATCGTGGTGTGCTCGGACCGGTCATCCCGGCAAGCTGTTCCGGCCGAGGATGATCAGGATATCGGCCTCGGGGGAATGATCATAGGCCTGACTTTCCGTGTCCCTGGCCGCGTCGCCGCCCAGCACCTGTTCGATATGCTCCAGGATGTCGTCGGCGCCTCCGGTGGTCAGGTCGACGATGATACTTCGCGAGAAATCGAAGTTCGCCGCGTTGCCGATCTTGATGATCGTATAGCCGAGCTTGGAGAGCTCGCCGGCCATCTCGCGGGCGTGGCCCGGCACTCCGGTGCCGTTGAGTATCTCGACGGCATAATCGGCGGTGCGGTCGCTTGGGGGCGGCGGGGTGTCGGCTTCGACCTGCTCAGCCTCGGTGAAGATGTTCTCGGTCACGTCGCGCAGCAGCTGCCAATCGTTGTTCCGCGGCACCAACACATAGGCTCCGCCGATGATCCGGTCGACCAGGGTCGAATCCCGTCCGTTGTCCAGTACCTTGTGGGAGATGTTGACCCGGTCGATGTCGCGGACCATCTTCATCAGCCGGAGGATCTCGCCGATATGTATGTTGGAGTCGATGTGCGACTGGAGGGCCGCCAGGGTGTTGGCGATGACCACCGGACTGCGGAAAGTGTCGGCGGACAGCATCTTGTCCTTCAGGGCGCTGAGGACCTTCTGTTGCCTCTTGGCCCGGGCGAAGTCCGAACCCTCCCCGGCGTTGCCGTGGCGCGAGCGGGCGAAGCGTAGGGCCTCCTCGCCGTCCATATGCTGCCAACCCTGCTCGAAGGACACCACCTGGATACCGTGGTTCTCCGTCGGGTAGGTGTAGTCGGTGAAGGACCTCTCCACGTAGATGTCGATGCCGTCGACCGCGTCGATCATCTCACGGAACCCGTCGAAATCTACCCGCACGTGATAAGGGATGTCGACACCCAGCAGACCCTCCATCGTCGTCCGGGCCAGCTCACTGCCCCGTCCCGGGCTGTTCAGCTCGCCGAAAGCGTTGACTGCGTTTATCTTACGCCAGCCGTAAGGCGGTATCGGCACCAGCAGGTCCCTCGGTATGGAAAGCAGCGCCACGTCTTGGGTGGACGGGCGGTAGCTGGCGACGATGATCGTGTCCGTGAGGTTCGGTCCGTCATGACCCTCTCCGCCCATGCCGAGCAGCAGGATGTTGATGCGATCCTCATCCTCACCCTTGATCTTACGGTCAGGGCTCATGATCAGGTGTCTCATCTGGGAGAGGATGGGGAACTGGTTCAACTCGGCCAAGGCGATCGATCCGGTCTCGGTCAGGCTCAGCCGTCCCAGGATGAAGAAGGATAGGAAGACGCCGGCCAGCAGCAGTGGGGAGATAAAAAATCTTGCCGGCGCTGTACCGGCATGAGCGGGCGCGACCGCCGCACGCTTACTCTCCAGCAGGTTGACCTTCAGTTGAGCCATGGTCTTTCTTGATATCCGAATCGGGGCTCTTACTATGATAATGGAGAGGCTGAATTACGCAAGCCTGGGGCGTCGTCCAGACCGTCCGGACCCACCCTTTTTAGGCTTGGCAATTCGCGGTTACCGTGATAAGGTAGCCTTGCTCGTTTTCGTGCTTATCGCTGCGGACGATTAGCTCAGCTGGTTAGAGCGCCGTCCTCACACGACGGAGGCCGGTGGTTCGAATCCACCATCGTCCACCATCCAAAATATCGGCCACGTTTCTTTTTTTATGGAGGAAGAGAAGGACAACAAGGATAATGCTGAAGAGGTACCGGAGGAGATGGCGGAAGTTTCTGGTGCAGAGGACCCGGACGGGGAAAAGGAGGATCGGGAGAGGCCTTGGTTATCCAAGGCGCTGGAGTTCATCGGTGAATTGGTGCATGTCGTCATCATTTCCCTCGCGATCATCGTCCCGATCCGGTATTTTTTGATTCAACCTTTTTACGTCAATGGGGCGTCGATGGAACCGAATTTCTACGACCATGAGTACCTGATCATCGACGAACTGAGTTACCGTTTCATACCTCCGGAACGTGGGGATATCGTGGTGTTCCGTTATCCCAACGATCCGCGTCAGTATTTCATCAAGCGCATCATCGGCCTGCCCGGGGAACGTATCCGGATAGCGGATGGCAAGGTGACGATCCATGACGCCGGACATCCGGACGGTTACGATATCGGCGAGGGTTCGTATCTGGGGACCGGTTATACGCCGGGCAACAAGGATGTCCCCCTGGGACCCGAGGAATATTTCCTGATGGGCGACAACCGATCGGCCAGCCTCGACTCTCGGACTTTCGGTCCGGTCCCGCGCTCGTTCATCGTCGGGCGGGTCCTGCTCAGGGGCTGGCCGCCGGAGAAGATCGAATTTTTTCCGTCATCAGTCGAATACGGTACCGGCGACTGAGCGTCCGGAACCGTCGACTCCCCATGACAGCCTCATTCAGTCATCTCATCGTCTATGCCTGCCAAGAAGAAAGCGACAGCCAGACCGGCCAAGAGGGCCGCCAAGAAGCCGGTGAAGAAACCGGACGCCAAGAAGGCCGCCAAGAAGCCGGTGAAGAAACCGGACGCCAAGAAGGTGGTGCCGCCCAAGGCGGCCCCGGCCAAGCCGTCCGGCGGACCGACCCCCCAGTCGCTCCGCGGGATGAAGGACATCCTGCCTTCGGAGCAGAAGTTCTGGGGTTTCGTCCGTGACAAGATGGTGGAGATGGCCGAAGCCTACAGTTACGAGAGGATCGACACTCCCATTCTCGAGGCGACTTCATTGTTCGTGCGTTCGGTAGGCAAGCAGACCGATGTCGTGGAGAAGGAGATGTTCTCGTTCGAGGATCGCGGCGGCGACAATGTCAGCCTCCGTCCGGAGGGGACCGCTTCCGCGGCCCGGGCTTACATCAATCACGGGATGGTCAACCTGCCTCAGCCGGTCAAGCTCTATTACATCGGTCCGATGTTCCGGTATGAGCGGCCGCAGCACGGCCGGACCAGGCAGCATCACCAGTTCGGGGTCGAGGTGTTCGGTGACGACCACCCGATCATCGACGCTGAGGTGATACTCCTGTCATACCTGGTCTACAAGGAACTCGGCGTGAAGGTGGTGGTGCACATCAACAGTCTGGGCAGCGCTGAAAGCCGACCGAACTATCTGGCGGAACTCACGGCCTATTATCGCTCCCGGCGGTCGCAGATCTGCGAGGACTGCAAACGACGCCTGGCCAAGAATCCGCTGCGGCTGCTCGACTGCAAGGATCCGGGCTGCTCCGCCGTCAAGGAAGGTGCACCGCATATCGTCGATTACCTGGATGAGGCCAGCAAGAACCACCTGATGAGGGTCCTGGAGTACCTGGACGACCTTCAGGTCCCGTACGTGCTCAATCCGCATCTGGTGCGCGGTTTCGACTACTATTCGCGTACCGTCTTCGAGCTGCTGCCGGTCGAGGAACAGGAGGGCGGCCAGACGGCGCTGGGCGGCGGCGGACGTTATGACAGCCTGGTCGAGGATCTCGGCGGCCGTCCTACGCCGGCCTGCGGCTTCGGGATCGGTGTGGAGCGGGCGATCCTGTTCATGAAATCCCAGGGGGTGGAGCCCCCGGAGCCGCGGCGTCCGGATATATTCCTGGCGCAGCTCGGCGACACGGCCCGCCGGAAAGCCTTCGCTCTGTTCGAGGAGTTCCGGTCTCACGGGATTAAGGCGGCCGCCAATTTCTCCAAAGGCGCCCTGAAGAACCAGCTGGAGATAGCCAATCGATTGGGTGCCCGGTATACGCTTATCCTGGGCCAGAAAGAGGTCCTTGACGGCACCGTCCTGATCAGGGATATGGAGTCCGGGATGCAGGAGATCGTCGACCTGAATAAGGCGGTCAACGTGATGAAGAAGAATCTCGGCAAGTGAGCCGACCGTCGGTCCTGGGTGAGCCCAACGGCCGGTTGACTTAAGCTGAATGCTGGGATAGAATTATGTAAGGAGGCATCTGACACTTACTTATTATTAAATCGAGAAAGGGAGGTGAAAGAGTTGTGGCTGAGGTGAAGAGAAAAAGAGGCGAGAGTTTCGAGGGTCTCCTGCGGCGTTTCAGCCGGAAAGTGCAGGAGAGCGGTCGGATTCTGCAGGCCAAGAAGATACGGTTCCACGCCAAACCGTCGAGCAAGAACGCGACGCGCGGCCTGGCCCTGCGTCGTGAGCAGCTGCGTGAGAAGCGGGAATATCTCATCAAGACCGGTCAGGCGACGGAAGAGGATTTCCGTTCGCGCCGCCGACGTCCGGGACGTCGCTGATCGATCACGCGCGGATCGGCCTGCCGGTCCGCGTCAGGGACATGACCACCAAGGAGAAAATCGAACAGGATTACGTCCGTGAGGTGAAAGCGCGTAACGAGTCCGCGGTATCGATGCTGCGGATGATCCGGGCCGCCCTGAAGAACGCGGAGATAGAGAAGAGATCGCCGCTCGAGGAGGAGGACGTGATTGCCGTGCTGAACCAAGAGATGAAGAAGCTCAATGATTCCCTGGACTCCTTCACGCAGGCCGGTCGGCAGGATCTGGTCGCCAAGACCGGGGGGGAACGGGAGATATTGAAAGCCTATCTGCCCGACCAGATGGACGATGACGAGCTCGATGAGCTCATCCGCCGGACGGTCGAGGAGGCCGGGGAAGTGACGGAGAAGGATTTCGGCCGGCTGATGGGTATGGTCATGAAACAGGCTAAGAACCGCGCTGACGGTACCAAGGTCAGTGCGATGTTGAAAAAGATGCTCGCGGGGGACGGTTGAATCCTGTACGGTACCGCGGGGTAACCTTCTTTCCCATGCTTGGAAGGTTCCGCGTCAATACGCCGTCGAAGACAGGTGTCCGGCGATCGAAGAGGAGGGTCGCGATTCTTTGGGTTGCGGCCTTTTTGGTCCTGGGAACGGCCGTGCTGGCACCGGCCGCCGTCTTCGCTCAGCTTTCGCAGGCCGACCTGGGTCTGCAATACGGTACGGCTCTTGGACTGGCCACGACCGACATCCGGACGATGATCGGCAACGTCATCAAGGGTTTCATCGGCCTGCTTGGGATTGTCGCTGTGGTGCTCATACTCTATGCCGGCTTCCTCTGGATGACCGCCGGCGGCAATGAGGAGAAGATATCCAAGGCGAAGCGGATCATGATCAACGCGACTATCGGGTTGGTCATCATCATGTCCTCGTATGCCATCGTCGCCTGGCTCTTCCGGGCCATGGAGGACGCCGGCCTGTTCGGCGGCGGTCCGGGCGGCACCGGTTCGCAGTTCACCGCGCTCTACCGCAGCGGCGCCAGTTCGGCCCTGGGTAACGGCATCATCGAATACCACTATCCGGAGGTCGGTCAGGCCGGGGTGCCGAGGAACACCAAGATCTCCATCACTTTCAAAAAACCGCTCGGTCTCTCTTCTGTCGTCCGGAACTACAAGGACAACGGTTCGATCTATCTGGCGGACCATGAGTACTGTCCGGACGGCCTGGAGAACCCCTGCCAGCCGGTTCCGCAGACCTGGGAGGAATGGAATACGTTCGGTTTCCGGCTCAATACGGACAACATCAAGATCACCATGCAGGACGGTCTGGAGGACCCGTCCGGCGGGAACCTCGACGACCAGTTCGATCAGCGTCATCCGGATGACGCCACGGTGGTCGATCCGGCCCCCGGGGTGCGGGTGACCGCCTTGGCCGCGGAGTACGATCCCACGGAGATGCAGACGCTCGTCATCACGCCTTACAGCGCGTCGATACCGGGATCGGTACCCTTGGGCAGTGCTTCGGTTGAGGTCAATTACCGGGTGGCGTTGCGCGGCGGTGATAACGGCATCAAGGTCTTCGCCCCCTCGGGGGAGGACGGTTCGCCGGAGATGGACAACGCTTTCCTGATCCTGAACGGTGCGGACGGTTCGTATTTCTGGCCGTTCGCCACCAGCACCACCCTGGATACCACCCCGCCCAAGATCAAGGTCCTGGTGCCGGGACCGCGGGCCAATCCCGCCAGCCGGCTGGTCGACCGCAACCAGCTGCTGCAGCTCTATTTCGACGAGGCGGTCGATCCGACGACGGCTAGCGGCGTCATCGGTCCGGGCGGCGGTTTCACCAATATCGAGATCAAGGCCCGCTGCCTCTATGGGGACGGACGCTGTGTCTTCGGGTGCGATACCTATCGGGATTTGGAGACCGGCGTCTGGGACACGGCCGGCTGCCAGAACGACGCGCGTTGTGAGTGGGACGGCAACCGCTGTTACGCCACGGATACGGCCTCTTACCTCTTCATCCCCGGCACGCTGCGGTTGGCTAACCGGCTCAAGACGGCCGAGTTCATGCCGAGCGCCCCTTGCGAGGGGGTCAAGGAGAATTCCTGCGGCGACCAGGTCTATTGCCTGCCCAAGAACGTCGAGATCGTAGTAAAGGTCAAGGCGGCGACTGTCGGAGACAATCCGCCGGAGGCGATAGCCACCGATGGCGTCACCGACATGGTCGGGAACTCCTTCGACGGCAACAAGAACGGTTCAGCCGAAGGCCCGACCGGCGGCCTGACCGACTATAGCATGAACAACCCTCCTCAGGACGTGAGTAACATCACTGACAACGCCTATGCCGAATATCATGTCGGTGAGAACATCGACTTGGTGCCTCCGGCAGTGACGGCCATCGATCCGGTCAGTTTCGACACGGGCGTCGACGAGGTCCTCTATCCCGGCGGCCCGGCGGCCGTGCCCGGGGACACCGACATAGCCGTGACCTGGGACAAGATCATGAGCGTGACCTCCCTGCGGACCGGCATCTACGACGAACTGGCGGGTCAGTTCCCGGATATCGCTTCCACGGTGGCGATGCGCTCCCGCGAGCTCGAGAAGAACGATCCGGAGGAGGACTGCTCGCAGACGCTAGACTGCCAGTATACGCAGCTCGATCCGCCCTGGTTCTTCCTCGAGGCCACACCGGAGCCGCCGGAGGACCCGGAGTATTCGGTGCTGAAGGTGCTGCACCGGCCCTTCTTCATGGCGAACGAGCTCGGCTATACGGAGATCGACCTGAGCGTCGAGGAGATGCTGGATCGGATACCGATCTACCAGCCGATCGTCCGGTCCAAGATCAAGGACTCCAAGCAGAACTGTTTCTACCCCAGCCGTGGCATGAGCGGCGGCTACACTTGTGATGCCACGGAGGAGAACGCTGCCTGCTGCAATCTCGGCGAATACGATCAGGAGACCGGTTTCATTTGTAATTTCCCGTAGACGAATTATGCGGCGATCCCTTCTTCGGAAGACATCGGTAACGGCAGCGGTCGGCGGAGCGCTGCTCTGGGCTTTTCCGGTGCTGGCGCAGGTCGATCTGGGGTTGGAGTACGCGACGACGATCGGTCTCGGCACCACGGACATCCGGACGACCATCGGGATGATCATCAGTTATTTCCTGGGTCTCCTGGGACTGGTGGCCGTGGTGATCATGCTCTATGCCGGATTCCTCTGGATGACCGCCGGCGGCAATGAGGAGAAGGTCTCCAAGGCCAAGCGATGGATGATCAACGGGGTGATCGGCCTGGTCATCATACTTTCGGCTTATGCCATCACCTCTTTCATCTTCCGGGCGATCGAGGAGGGTACCGGAGTCGGTTTGGGACCGGGTGACGGCGGCTGCCCCCCGGGACAGGTCTGCACCCTGCCGGGTGACGGCGGCAGTGCCTTCAGCGTGACCGGTGTGGTGCCGGCCGGCCCCGGGCCGAACGACAGCGGTTGGCCCAAGAACTACGCCATCACCGTCGGTTTCAATGCCGCAGTCTCCGAGGCCTCGGTCACCGCCGATTCGGTGGAGGTCCGCAAGTGCAATCCGCGTCTTGACGGCAGCGAACAGCCCCAGCCCTTCGACGAAGCGGCCTGTACCGAGATCTATGCGGTGACACGGACGGTCGAGGGCAGCAAGATCGTCGTCAAACCCAGCGCCAGCGCTGAAGAGGATCCGACCGATTTCGACGGTGAGTACTGGTACCGCATCAGGATGCTGGGCGGACAGGTCAAGGATACGCGCGGCCGCGTGCTGTTCTGCCCGTTCCGTCCGGTCGGCGAGGCCGGGGACATCTCCTCGCCGCAGGCCCAGTCCGACCTGTGCGAGCGGGCCGTGGCTTTCAATAACCTGCGCGACGTGAGTCCGCCGACGGTCTCGTTGAACCTGCCCTTGTCGCGCGGCTACTGTCCGGCCGGGCCGCCGGAAGTCAATCCCACGCCGCTCATCCCGATCCAAGCCGTGGCCCGTGACGATTTCCTGCCCGCCGCGGTCGATTTCCAGCTGTCGCCCGGCGGCGCGCCCTACCTGGTCAACGCCGCCCTGGAACAGGTGTCGAGCGTGGTCAACGGGGCGCTGGTGAACCCTTTCATGGTCGATGAGGTCTTCGTCAATGCCGCGGAACTGGATCCGGGAGATTATGACGTCTCGGTCGTGGCCCACGACGGTGTGCCGCAGTCGAGTGAGCCGGCCCAGCGCACCTTCCGCATCAACGTGGCCCACTGCTGCAACGGCGAACTGGATGCCGATGAGACCGGCGTGGATTGCGGCGGGGCCGACTGTTCCGGCTGCAGCGGTGACAGTTGCACCAGCGATCTCGACTGCGCCTCCGGTTACTGCAATCCGGAGACCGGGCGCTGTGAAGAGAAGCCGGAGATCACCCTGGTCGACCCGTCGAGCGCCGGCCCCGGATCGCTCATCACCATCACCGGCGAATATTTCGGTCGGCCGGGCAACGTCACTTTCATGGGCGCTGATGTCAATAATGACGGCGATCCGGACAACGACGGCGACGAGGTGACTGTCGAACCCTGTTCCGGCGCGGCCTGGACCAGCACCGAAGTCACGGTCGTGGTGCCCCAGGGAGCCGTGACCGGCCACCTCAAGCTGACCACCGCCTCCGGCGCTTTCGACCGGACCGATGACGGTCGCGGCTGGGAAGGGCCTTTCAACGTGACCGCTGACGTGCTGCCGGGCATCTGTTTCCTCGAACCGTCGACTGGCGGTCACGGGACCACTTTCGTCATCCACGGGTCCAATTTTGGCCTGGCCACCAATCCGACCAAAGCGGCCTGGATGGACGGCGTGGAGCTGAGCCATAGCGCCTGGACCGAGACGGAGATCACCGCTGACGCTCCGGCGACCCTGAGCGAGGGCAACTACCAGGTCCGGGTGGCGGTCAGTGGCACCGATTCCAATACCAAGACTTTCGCCCTGCGGGTAGCCGAGGGGACCGGTCTGCCCAACATCGTCTCCATCACTCCCGATTCCGGACCTAAGGAGACCTATATCACCATCCGGGGCAGCGGTTTCGGCCATCGGCCGGGAACGGTCTATTTCACTGCCGGTTCCGATCAGGCCATGGCCCTGGAGCCGGCCTGTGCCGACTACTGGCACAGCACCTATATCGTGGTCAAGGTACCGATTCATTACAGCGTCACCTGTTCTGAGGAACAGTACGACGACCCGGCCTGTCAGGTCCGGTCCAATGAGGTGGTCCACCAGGTCATGGTGGAGACGGCCGCTCCGGGCCTTCAGAGCAACACGGTGTCCTTCACGGTCAACAACGATCCTCTGCAGCCCGGCATATGTTCGATGAGTCCGGACAACGGCCCGGCCGGGATCGGCGTCTCGGTCAGCGGTGAGGGTTTCGGTCCCGGTCCGTATTCGCCGGCCAATCCGGAGAACACCGTGCGGTTCTATCTCGATGCGCAGAATACGATGGCCGCCACGGTCCACGGCGAGTGGAGCGACCGCTTCGCCCGCGTCAACGTACCCGGTGACGTGATCGATATCGCCACCTGGCCGCAGTCCGGCCCGGTCCATCTGGTGGCCGATAACACCTGGAGCTCCAATTCCATACCGTTCACCGTCCAGGATTGCAATCAGGGCGGTACTTGCGCCGAAGGCACCACCTGCTGCGCCGACGGCGCCTGTAAGGACGATTGCGTCGACATCCGCGACAGTTCGTTCGCCTGGAATTTCAGCACCAACGTCCTGCCGGCTTTGCCTCGGGTGGTGGAGCGCGGCTTCTGCGACGTGGAGGAGAATATCATCCAAAGCCCCAATCCCTATAAGAGATCCCAGGACGCCTGCATCAACGCCCGTCTCGCCGTCGAATTCAATCAGATTATGGAGGGCGGGCCTGAGGTGCTGAACGCCAATTCGATCAAGGTCCGTAACTGCGGTCAGGGTACCGAACCCGGTTGTGACAACGGCTCCGACGTGCCGACCGGGGCCTGGTCGATGATACCTGACGGCAGCTACAGCATCTTCAAGGCCACCCCGGACGATCCCGAGGCGGCCGAGAACCTGGTGGCCGGTACCTGGTATCGGGTGACGCTAGTCTCCGATCCCGAGAATCCTGACGTCAATAAACGCGGTTTCCGCGACGTACTGGGGCGCTATCTGGACGGCGATATGGACCGGCGGCAGGGCGGCAATTACGTCTGGACCTTCCGGACGGGCAGCGATCGCGTCACCTGTAACCTGACCTGCGAGGAAGAGCTCGGTTGCGAATGTACCGTGCCCGGTTCCGGCAGTTGTACCGTGCCCAACGGCCAGTCATCCTGTCAGGTCTTCGTCTCACGGGTCTGCGAGCTTGACAGTACCGTCGTCCAGCCGGGGTTCAGTCTCATCGAACATGAAGGCGAGCCGCGGAAGCCTTACGATCTGGGTCTGGTCGGGGCCAACTGCAACCTGCTGCAGTGCGTCCCCGGAGCCTACGTCCTCGACTGGGCGGCCGATGAACCCGATATCCTCGATCTGGAATGGCCTGACGCCGGTTCCTGCGAGCTGGAGCGCAATTACGTCACCGCCCTGCAGGAGACCGACAGCGGTGCCACTACGGAGCTGTACGGCGATGCCCGGTCGACCGAGCCCGGCGCGCTGACCAAACGGGGGACAGCCGACGTGCGGGTCAAGTTCAAGGACCCGATCGTCGTCGCCTACGCGCCGAACTGCGAGGAGGCTTGCGTCAATGCCGCCATCTATGCCGATTTCAACGTCTCGATGGACCGGACCACCCTGCTGACGCCGGGTAACGTCGAACTGTTCCGCTGCCGCAACGCCTCCTGCCTGCCGCCGTTCGAGCAGGATCTGGGTAACGGGGCCACACGGACGCTCCTGGCCGACGATTGCGACCCGGTGGACGGTCCGAAGTGCAAGCGGGTCCTCTTCGAGAGCGACGGTACCCCGTTGCTCCCCAGCACCTGGTATCGGGTCAGGATCAGAAGCGGTGAGGACGGCGTCTTGAGTTCGAGCGGCGTGCCGCTCACCGGACTCAACGAGGATCCCTATTTCACCTGGATTTTCCGGACCAAGGACGACGGCAATCCCTGCGCCCCGAGCCGGGTCACCCTGACTCCGGAGACAGCCATCCTGTTCTATATCGGTCAGCGTCTCAACCTCCAGGCCCGGCCCTTCGGCGCGCCGGACGAATGTGATCCGAAAGGCCAATTGCTGTCAGCTTATGATTTCGACTGGGGCTGGAGTTTCGCACCGCCTAATCAGATCCTGAAGGGATTCGTCGACGGTGATAACCTGACCCTCGACACCGAATTCACCACGGTCGACACTTCGATCCGGCCGGCTGACGGCTGTACTGGCAACTGTCGCCTCACCGGATCCCAGACGGCCATCCCGCAGTGCGGCAACGGCAGGGTCGAGGACGGCGAGGACTGCGACGGCGGGGCCGGCTGCGATCCGACCAGCTGTCTCTATACCGGTATGCCGCTCGACGAGGTCAGCGGCTGCGGTAACGGCGACGACACCGACGAGGGTGAGGCCTGCGACAAGGTCTACGATCCGGAGCTGGCCACCGACGTCTTCCCGCCGGGCTGCAAGGACCCGACGGTCGATATCCCGGAACGGCCGGAACTGAACGGTCTGGGCTGCGTCATGCTGGGGTCATCGTCCGTCGCCGGTGCGGTCTGCGGCAACGGCGAGCTGGATGACGGTGAGATGTGCGACATCGCCGTCGACTCGCGATGCAGCCGTGACTGTCTCCATGAGGGCACCCTGCCGTCCTGTCTGGAAGGGGAGGCGGGCAGCTGCATCAACTATTGCGGCAACGGCCTACCGATCGAGCCGGGTGAGGATCCGGACTGTGAGACCGGCGGCGCCATCGGATCGCACTGCAACAGTTCGACCTGTCTCAAGACCGGGCTGCCGCCCTGCCGGACCACCGATCCCGACAACGAACTCGATTGTTGCGGTAACGGCGACTGGGAAGATGAGGAGGATTTCCTCTGCGATATCGGCGGCGGCGAACATCTCGAATTCTGCACCGACCGCTGTTTGCTCAAGGGATCCTCGGCCTTTTATGATGAACCGTCGTTCTGCGGCGACGGACTGCTCGGCGTCGGCGAGTATACTTCTTGTGACGCGGTGGTCGGGACCGGGCCGGATGGACGTATCGACGCCCGCCAGGTCGTCGAGACCAAGAATCCGGTCGATGAGGAGGATATGACCACCCGGGTGTTGGCCGGGACGCTCGGCGTCTCGGGCGAGGCTGAGGTCATCCTCTCCTGCACCTGCGACACCGTCTCCGGTTCCACTCCGGACGAATTCTGTGCCGGTTTCGACCCTGACCTGGCCTGCGGCAACAACGGCTGCTGCGCGCCGCGGCCCGAGGTTTCGGTACGGCCGACCGGACAGGACGAGTGCCGCAATACGCCAGTCACCATCACCTTCGATCGGTTGATGGAACGTAGTTCGCTCGAGCGCAACATCCTGGTCGAACAGGACCTGCCGGGCGGCTGCGGCGAGGGAGTAACCGGACCTGGGACCCGGACGTTCGGGCAGGGTCTGGGCGGCCGTATTTTCTCTTTCCTCTATCGGTTATGGGAGGGGTTCACCGGAGCCCTGCATCGCTACCTGATACGGCCGGTCTTCGGTCAGACCTACTGTCCGGTCGAGGGGACGCTTTCGGTCACCGTCTACGACGAGACCGAGACTACGGTAGTCACTTTCAGCCCGACCTCGGCCTTCGAGTCCGATACCGCGGTTCGGGTCACTATCGGGCAGGCTGTCGAGACCGTGGACGGCGTCGGTCTGTCCAACGATTGGATCCATGATTTCGGCACCGGTCAGGACATCTGCACCATCCGTTCGGTAGCCATCCTGCCGGAGTCGCTGTTGCTGACCTCGGTCAATCAGGCTGAGGAGCCGCTCACCGCCCAGGCCTACTCCCGGAACGAGGCGGAGATCGTGCCGACCCTGGAATACGACTGGGACTGGGAATGGACTCCTCAGCCGGAGGAGGCACCGGTCGTCTCGTCGGTGGTCCTCTACGTGCCTGACGTCGGCAACGCCCCGCAGGTGGCCAACGTCTACGTGCGCGGCAAGTACGAGACCGACCTGCCGGAGGAATACGAACCGGAGAACGGCAGCGCCGTCACCGAAGTGGCTGCGGCGATCACCTGTACGCTGGCCGGCGATCCCTGCGCCGAAGCGAACGGCTGCGAATGTATCGGTCTCGCCGGTACCTGCCAGGTGGCGGACGGCGACCTCTCCTGCGTCACCGACCGGATAAACGGCCGGGGTGAGGTCACGGTGTTGCTCTGCGACAATCCCTGGCCGTCGCGCAAGATGTGCGGCGCGGGCGGCATTGGTGGTGGAGGGGGTTCGGCTGGGGACTCCGATTACTTCACGACACGTCCGAACTGTACGCCAGCCACCTATTACCCTTTTGATACTTATTATTGCACCGGTAATCCCATACCGATATTCGGTACGGATTGCGATCAGCCATACAATGGGGGGATATGTACTCGGGTTGGCAGTCCGTTCTATGGTCAGCGCATGAACACATTCTGCGACTGGCAAGCCTGTTACACTACTGTAATCAACTATAGTTGGTATTACGATCGCTGTTGCGTCGATTTCCATCCTGCCGGCGATGCTCAGTCGGTAGGCGGTGGCGGCGGTGATTTCGATATCGCCTGCACCGAAGGCCAGATGATCTGGTACCCCTTCTTCGACCCGGATACCAACTTCTCCTTTTATTACTGTCGCGACAGTCAGGCCGCCGGTGACAACGGACGCCTGCTGCCGGCGCTCAAGGAGGACGCGGTCAAGCTCGACCAGCCGGCGCCGGACGTCTTCCGGGAATACCTGTTCACCTACGTGCCGGAGAGCATCCCGCCGTACGACGACATCCCCGGCCGGCGCAGCAACCTGGAGCGCGACGCCTTCGGTATCCGCATCTCCTTCAACAAGCAGCACCAGCATATCGCCGACTGGTACGCCTACCGATTCGCCGGTTCGGCCCAGGCGCTGCAGGTCGACGGGTACGACGCCCTGAGGCAGGGCCGGACTGTCTACGTCAACGCGGCGGCCAAGAGCGGTGACTCCCTCTACACCAACATCAACGTGCTCTCCCACAGCGACGGGGCGGCTCCGGAGACGGCCAACATCTACGAGCAGATACTCAAAAACATCGATTTCAACCGCAATGAGGAGCTCAAGGGGACCAATGTCTGCAAGCTCATCTCCAACAACGCTACGGTGCTCGATGAGAATAACAAGGTCACGGCCTGTACCGCGGACGTGGAATGCGGCGCCGACGCCTATTGTGACGCTCCCAAGGACAAGCTCACCCGTGACGTGCGGCGTTGGTCGGACCTGACCAGTATCCGCGACGCCGTCTTGTCCCAGGGCGAGGGCAAGTATCCGACCGTCCAGTCCGGCTCGTTCCTGCGCGGCCGCACCAACAGCGTCTGGTCTTCCTGGTTCGACGTCCTGGGGGCGGGTCTGGCCAAGGATCTCCCGATCGATCCGCTCAATCGGTTCGCCGCCTGCACTGACGAAGGTTACGATCTAGCGACCTGCTGGAACGCCACTGACCAGACCTACCTCTGTCCGCTCCGGTCGCACGTCTACGATTTCAAGAGCATCGGGGCGGACCGCGCCGAGATCGGTGCCGACTTCGAATACAGCGCCGCCAACGTCAGCTGGGGCGGCGAGACCTGCATCGAACAGCCTTACGGGGCCTGCCCGGACGGCTGTGAGGCGCTGGCCGCGTCCGGCGGCCATCCGGCGATGTGCCAGTATCCGAAGGTCACCATCATGGCCAACGGCGTCATCACCGGGCTCAGCCCGCGCTGCAGCGGCAACGAGGTCGGTGAGGTCGGTTACTGCGGCGACGGTATCGTCCAGGCCCAGAACGACGAGGGTAACACCGAGGTCTGTGAACTCGGGCAGATCCAGGTGGTCTCCTGCCCGCTCGACGACCGGTTCGGCACCCAGACCGACCGCTGCAACGACAGCTGTACGGCCTGGATCCCGGGGGACTGCGACGCCGGCCGTTGCGGCGACGGCGTGGTCCAGCAGGGCGAGGATTGCGATGACGGCGACGAGTTCAACGGCAAGTACGGCTACTGCAACGCCACCTGTGACGGACTGGGGCCCCGCTGCGGCGACCTCATCCGCCAGCCGAACGAGGTCTGCGACTGCGGCGGCTTCAACGGGGTCTATAAGTTCAACGCCATCGTCCAGCAGACCGGCGGTCAGAGCTGTTCGGCCGCGGACGGCGGTGGCGCCCAGAAGACCCCCGATTCGCCGAGTTGTGCCTGGGACTGCAGCGGCGTCGGACCGCGCTGCGGCGACGGTATCGTCAACGGCGCCGAAGTATGCGATGGCGGACGCGAAGAGTATAAGGGAATCTGCACCGATTATAACCCGGTCACCGGACAGGGTACCGGTTGTGACGACGATGCCGATTGTCCGCAAGGGACCACCTGCGGTAATTTCTGCGGCAAGCCGGAACAGCGGCGCATCAGGACCTGTAACGCCAATGATCCCTCCAACGATCCTGCGGACGACGATAAGGCCTGCCGCTGGGGCAGCTGGGCCTGCACTTCACCCGGAGCCTGCGGCAACGGCGTCAAGGAGACCGGCGAGGAATGTGATGACGGTAACGACCTCAACACCGACGGCTGTACCAACGACTGTGCCTTGCCCCGCTGCGGCGACGGTTACCATCAGCCGGCTTCCGGCGAGCAGTGCGACGACGGCCCCGACAACAACCAGCTGTGCACGCCCGAATACAACCGGACCTGCCATTACTGTACTTCGTCCTGCCGGCTAGGAGCGCTGTCCGGAGGCTTCTGCGGGAACGGCCTGCTCGAGGACCAGACGGTCGATCCGCCCGGGCCTGAGGAGTGCGACGGACCCGGCGGCGTGGTCGATTATGTCTGCGTCAGTTCGCTGCGCGAGGACCAGAGCTTCGGCCGGATCGTCGGCGAACCCTTCTGCGACGAGACCAGCTGCACCCGGGTCTGCGAGAACGCCGATTCCTACGCCTGCTACAATCCGGCCGGCGGGGCCAACTATGACGGCGGGGCCCAGCCCGGCGACGCCGATGCCTGTCTCGACATACCTTCTGATCGGGCAGCCCGCTGCAACGACAGCTATTATACGCAGTGGACCGACGACGACGGCCAAGTCCACGACACCTATCTGGTGGACACCTGCGATCCGGACATCGACAACGACGGTGTACCTAACAAGTACGACTGCGACCCGCAGGACGACACGGTCCACGGCAGCTTCACGCTCTACCCGATAGAGGGCGACGAGACCTCGGTCCAGATATCGGCGGCCACCGAGCTCTGCGACAACAAGGACAACGACTGCAACGGCATCATCGACGACAGCTGGCCGGTCGACATGGCCTTCTCCATCGACATCTCCGGTTCGATGGACGGCGAGATCGACGATCTGGCCGAAGGTATCAGCATGTTCGCCAACGAGTTCACGCCGGCCAATGTCGAGCACCGTTTCGGTTTCGTATCTTTCGGCCAGAGCAATAACGTCACGCTCGACGAATACGTCAACCACGCCACTCGTTATCGGTCGCTCACCGATGCCGGCACTTTCCTGACCGCGCTCAATAACCTGAATGCCGACGGCGGCGGCGCTGAGCACCCTTATGCCTCAGTGATCCATCTGACGCAGGCGGCCGGTTATCAGCTCGGCTGGCGTGACGGCAGCGGCCGGGACGATGCCAAGCGTTATATCGTGGTCTTGACCGACGAACCCCAGCATTACCTGTCGAATGAGGATGATGAACTGAGCGACGTCCTGACCGCCCTCAACTGTCCCAACAACTGTGGTATCGACAGCGAGGTGAACGTATTCGGTTTGGTCAGCACTTGGGATTTCGATGAATGGTGGACCGGTAACGCCCAGACCTCCATCGTCAAGGCCGCCAATCGTGTGGCCAACCTCTACAGTAATCCGACCAGCCCGATCACCAGCCGCACCTGTTCCTACAGCTGTCCGGCTACCGCGAACTGCGTCAGGAATGGTGAGTCCTGCGTCGTCACCTATCCCAGCACTTCCTGCGCTACCGCCACCCAGGGGACCTGTTACTTGAGCGTTCCCCGGTGCGACTGCAGCGACAACGTCGGCGATCCCAACCGTCCGAGCCGAGTCAGGTGTCAGGTGACTCCGGGACAGGGCAGCTGTACATGGTACGACCGCCCCGACTATTACCGGCTCTGGCTGCGCTGCGTGCCGTTCCGCGACGTCTGCGCGCCGTACGGCCCGGGAGAGGAACCGGCCTTCGATCTCAACGAATGCTGCAACGTGCCGTTCGCCTGGAAGCCGGCCGATTGCACCGATTAAGCTTCGTGATTATGAAACGACCTTTGGTCCTATTGTTGGTCCTGATCGCGGCGGCAGCCATAGTCGTCGGGATGATCATTTTCGTCAGGTCGCGCAGCGCTTCCGATACGGTCCCACCGGTCATCCCCGGAGCCGGTCAGATGCCGGGTGTTCCCGCTGACGGGACAGCTCCTGGCGGCGATGATACCGGTCCGACGGAGCAGCCCATCGAACCCTATTGCGGCGACTATTTCTGCGATCCGGATGAGGATGAGATGAGCTGTCCGGGGGATTGTGTTCTCCCGGAAACCGTCGAAGGGCTGGAGCAGGAGCTGTATTTCACCGATATCAGGCCGACGTCGCTCAAGGTACTGCTCAAGACCAACGTCCCGACCACCGTGGAGTTCAGGTATGGTGGCTCCGAGGCGGTGGATGAGGGGACCATGACCAGCGATGATCCCCAGAACCGGCATGAGTTCGTTCTGGAAGGGATGCGGGAGGGCGAGGATTATTACCACCGGACGACGATTCGGGACACCAAGGGTCAGGAACGGGTGATCGAAGGCATGTTCGAGCTGGCCAGGTAAAAGACGAAGAAAGACATATCATATAGAGAGACGAAATATGTTCGACCCCCAAAACGAACCAGAAGATATCTTCGGTGATACCGATCCGATGAAGCCCGGCGCTCCGGCTCCCGGCGCTCCCGCTGCGGGCGCCCCGGCCGTCGTCGAGGCGCCGGCTGCCCGGCGCGGACCGTCCGGTCTGCTTTTGGCGGCGGTCGGCATAGTCGTGGTCGTGGCGGTGGTCGGCGGGGTCTATTTCATGATGTTCTCCGGAAAGGACGGGGAAGTGCCGGAGGAGCCGGCCGACGGTACGGTCATGGAGGAAGAGCCCGAAGAGCCGGAAGTGACGGTACCGCCTCTCCCCGAGCCCGAGCCGGAACCCGAACCGGAACCGCTGCCCGAACCTGAGCCGGAGGAACCTCTGGAACCGCCGGACGAGGTGATGCTGCCGCCTGATGCCGACAGCGACGGCCTGTCCGACGCGGAGGAACGCCGTTTAGGCACCAATCCTCAGAGCGTGGATACGGACAATGACGAGCTGTCGGACCGTGATGAGGTCGAGATATACGGCACCGACCCGATCAATCCGGATACGGACGGCGACAGTTTCCTGGACGGTCAGGAGGTCAAGGCCGGCTATAATCCCAACGGCACCGGTCGACTCTTCGAGGTGCCGCAGCAATGATCCGGACGGGACTGTTTTCATGACTCATTATGGCTGAAGAGACCAACAAACCGCTGACAGAGCTCGAGAAACCCGCGGGGGCGCCGCAGGAGAAGAAGGGCGAGCCGGTGATTCATGTGATACCGGAGGAGTTCCATGGCGTGGCGCTCAAGAAGAAGGTGGTCAAGGAACCGCCGAAGCCTGAGGCGCCGTCTGCCGCTCCGGTACCGCAACCGCCGCCTCCTGGAGCGCTGCCGGCACCGCCGGCCAAGAAGAAACCCTCCAAGATGCCGTTGGTCGTCGTCATTTTGGTGCTGCTCGTCGGCGGGGGAGCGGCCGCCTATTTCCTGCTTTTTCGGGCCGGACCGCCCGAACCGGTCTGCGGGGACGGGATATGTGAGGCTCCTGCGGAGAGCCCGGTCGACTGTCCGGACGACTGCGGTCCGCCGCCGCCGGTCTGCGGGGACGGCGAGTGCGCCAGCTCGGAGAGTCCCTTCATCTGTCCGGACGACTGCGGTCCGCCGCCGCCGGTCTGCGGGGACAACGTCTGCGAAGGCGAGGAGAAACCCGAAAATTGCCCGGTCGATTGTGGTCCGCCGCCGCCGGTCTGCGGGGACAACAAATGCGAAGGGGATGAGACCTACGAAAGCTGTCCGGGTGACTGCGAGCCGCCCGAACCGGTGGCTGCCGACGATACCGACAGTGACGGTCTGACCGATGACGAAGAGCGCCGGATCTACGGGTCCAATCCCACCGAACCCAATTCCGACAACGACAGCTTCGTCGATCTCAACGAGGTGCTTAACCTGTTCGATCCGGCCCAGGCCGAACCGGGACAACTTCTCGACAATCCGGGTATCACGCTCTACCGCAACGTCAACTTCGGCTTCGATATCTATCGTCCCTCATCCTGGAGGGTCAGTGAGGACGAGGAGTTGCAGCAGGTCTCCTTCGCCGCCCCTGATGGGGAGACGATACTGATACGGGCGGAATCCAAGCCGGTCAATCAGGCCCTCCTGGACTGGTATCTGGAGCAGTCTCCGGGAGTCAACCGGTCGCAGGTCGAGGTGCTGACCACCCGCCAAGGCTATGCCCGGGTGGTGAGCCCTGACCGCATGACCAACTACATCTCGGATGGGGACAAGGTGCTGGTAATGAGTTACGATCTGGGAGGTGAGCTGACCATCCGCTATCGGGTGACCTTCGCTATGATGGCCAACAGCCTCCAGATAATGGCCGCGGAGAGCCCGGCTGAATGATCCGGGAGAGCATCAAGGGACTGGCTGACGATCCGGTCCGGCTGACAGCCGGACCGGTTTGATTTTCCCGGCGATTAGGCTATCCTGATAGGGTATGGTCAAGGTGGAATTCACCGGCAAGCGGCCCCGCGGCGTGTCCCCGGATTCGGTGAAGGCCTGGGTGCGCCGGACGTGCCGGGAGGCCGGGGAGCGGGGAGATCTCCGGGTGGACATCGCGGTCACGGATGATACGGCAATCAGGCGGCTGAACCGTACCTATCGGGGAATCGACCGGACGACCGATGTGCTGTCTTTCCCTTATGACGAGGGTCCGGAGTTCGTTTTGACCGGGGAACGGGGCGGTACCCGTCACCTCGGGGAGATCGTCATCTCCCTGCCGCGGGTCAAGGTCCAGGCCAGGCGCGATGGCCGGAGGGTCCGAGACGAGTTCGCCCTGATGGTGGTCCATGGCACCCTGCACCTGCTGGGATTCGATCACGAGACCGAAAGCGACGAGCGCCGGATGTTCTCCCTGCAGCAGGACATCCTGATGGGCCTCGGCATACTCTAAGGATCCTGTCCGATCACGAAGATGCTGATCGATTTCAGACAACTCAGGAAGAGCTTCTCGTACGCCTTCAAGGGACTGACCCAGGTCGCTCGGGAGGAGCAGAATTTCCGTATCCAGCTTTTTGTGGCCGGTCTGGTAGTGGTCCTGATGTTCGCTTTCGGTCTCGGCGGCACGGAAAAGGCCCTGTTGACCCTTGCGATTGTGCTCGTACTCGTGCTAGAATTGACCAACAGCATTTTTGAGCGCATGACGGACGTGCTGAAGCCGCGCCTGCACCAGTATGTCAGGGAGATCAAGGACATCATGGCCGGCACGGTGCTGGTGGCTTCGTTCGGGGCGCTGCTCATCGGTGTCCTGATTTTTTGGCCGTACGTCGCCAGGCTGTTCCAGTAATTCAGGTATAACCCCCCGTATGTCGGAAGACATGCTTTTCACCGGAATAGACATAGGTTCGACCGCGGTCCGCATCGCGGTCGGTCAGCGTCTGCCCTCGGCCGACAAGGAGCAGGTCCATATCATCGGTGCCGCCGAATCGCCTTCGGAGGGCATCAATCGGGGAGTGATCAATTCTATCGAGGACGCCGTCTCTTCGGTCTCGGCCTGTATCGAGAAGGTCGAACGGATGGTCGGGCTGCCGCTGGGTAACGCCTGGGTCTCGATCTCCGGGGCCAACGTCACCATGCTGGAGAGTAAGGGAGTGGTGGCGGTCTCGCGACCTGACGGCGACATCCGCGCGGATGACGTGGAGCGGGCGGTGGAAGCGGCCCAGACGGTCGCCACCCCGGTCAATTTCGAGATCCTGCACGTCATCCCCAAGACTTTCACGGTGGACGGGCAGTCGGGAATCAGGGATCCACAGGGCATGACCGGAATCAGGTTGGAGGTCGATACGCAGATAATCCAGGGACTCTCGTCGCACATCAAGAACCTGACCAAATGCGTCTACCGGACCGGCGTCAACATCGAGCGTCTGGTATTGGGGGTCCTGGCCACCGCCGAGGTCGTGGTCACTCCCCGCCAGAAGGAGCTGGGGGTGGCGGTAGTCAATTTAGGCGGCGCCACCACCAACCTGGTGGTGTTCGAACAGGGCGACATCCTCCACATGGCTTCCCTGCCGATAGGTTCTGAACACATCACGGCGGACGTGGCTATCGGGTTACGCACTTCCATCGACGTGGCGGAGAAGATCAAGCTCAACTGCGCTTCGGCCAGTCCCAAAGAATACAAGAAGGACGACAAGGTCAACTTGAGCGATTACGGGACGGAAGACGATGAGGCGGTGTCCCTGAAGTACGTGGCCGAGATCGTCGAAGCGCGTTGTGAGGAGATCCTGGAGAAAGTGGAGAAGGAATTGCGTAGTGTCGGCCGGAGCGGCATGCTTCCCGCCGGCGTCGTCCTGACCGGTGGCGGAGCCAAGCTGCCCGGCATCGTCGATCTCGCCAAGCGGAAGCTTAAGTTGCCCGTGTCGCTCGGTTATCCGCTGAATGTCACCAGCATCACTGACCGGGTCAATGACCTCTCCTTCAGCACCGCCATCGGTCTCGTCCAGTGGGGCATCAATGACACTCCGGAAGAGGCCGGGCGCGGCAGCGGCATCTTCAGCCGATACAAGCCGGTGGAGCGCGCCACCAAGCGGATGAAGAAGTGGTTCGGAGTCTTCGCTTCCTGAGGATTTCGCGAGGACCGGTCGGACCGGAAAAGACGGCGCCCGTCAGAGGCGCTGTTTTCAGTCGTCACACCCCGTCGTCGACCGAACACGAATTTTGTTCATTTTAGGCCTTATTTTCTCTTGACGGCCCGGCAGGTGTTGCGTACAGTGAATAGGTAAACAATCACCCTTAGTCATCGGCCGCATAGGTATCCTGGACGGCGCCCGACCAAACGAGATAATCACTACCCAATATGGCAGAGATCAAACCCGCGATAGAGACATTCGCCAAGATCAAGGTGATCGGCATAGGCGGCAGCGGCGGTTCGGCGGTCAACCGGATGATCAAGTCGAAGATCAAGGGTGTCGACTTCATCACCGCCAATACCGATGTCCAGGCGCTGCACTATTCGCAGGCGCCGGTCAAGCTGCATCTGGGGAAGTCCGTGACGCGCGGGTTGGGTGCGGGCATGAATCCGGAGCTGGGCAAGGCGGCGGCAGAGGAGAGCCAGAACGAGATCAAGGAAGCCCTAGCCGGGGCGGATATGGTGTTCATCACTTGTGGATTGGGCGGCGGTACCGGCAGCGGGGCTTCACCGGTCATCGCCGAGATGGCTCGGGACATCGGAGCCCTGACCGTCGCCGTGGTCACTAAGCCGTTCAATTTCGAGGGGGCGCAGCGCAAGGCCATCGCCGAGCAGAGTCATGAGGAACTGGCCGGTCAGGTCGATACCATCATCACCATCCCCAACGAGAGGGTACTGCAGATAATCGAGAAACGGACTTCGCTCCTGGACGCTTTCGAGACCGTCGATGACGTGTTGCGGCACGGCGTCCAAGGTATTTCCGAGCTCATCACCGTACCCGGCCTGATCAACGTCGATTTCGCCGACGTCAAGGCGATCATGCAGGGCACGGGCACGGCTCTCATGGGCATCGGTCTCTCGGCGGGCGACAATCGGGCGGCCGAGGCCGCCAAACAGGCGATCATGAGCCCGCTCCTGGAGATGTCGATCGAGGGCGCCAAGGGTATCCTGTTCACCATCACCGGCGGACCGAACCTTTCCATGCACGAGGTCTCCGAGGCGGCGGACATCATCACCAACAACGCCGACGATAACGCCAAGATCATCTTCGGGGCGGTCATCGACGAGACCATGGGCGACGATCTGAAGATCTGTGCCATCGCCACAGGATTCGACGGCGCGGCCAAGCCAGTAGTGGGCGAGAAGCGTAGCGAATCGTTCTATTCGTCGAAGAACCGGTTTCTCCAGGAAGAGACGGCCAAAGTGACGGCTAAGGCCAAGGAGGCTACGGCAGCGGCACAGAAGAAGGCCGACAGTGTGGCAGCCGACGCCGGGATGAGGGACGAAGAGGGGGGCAGCTCGTTCGTGAAGCGGTTCATGCCCCAGTCCAAGGGCAAGGAAGCCGAAGAGACGGCTCCGGAAGAGGATCTGGAGATACCGGCGTTCATACGCCGGAAGATGGGATGAGGATCGTAACGATGGAGGGATCAGGCCGGCCGGTCATGCCGCCGTCAGGTGACATGGTGTCCGTGGTGATACGGATTGAAGTCGGTCTTTTTGATACCGCCGTCGTGATCAGGTGATTCCCTATGAAGTGTCCGGTCTGCAACAACGAAGAGACTAAAGTGATCGATTCGCGAGCCTCGTTCGCGGGTTACGGCGTACGCCGCCGCCGCGAATGTCTGGGTTGCGGGTTCCGCTTTACCACTTCCGAGGCGGCGGAACTGCTCGATTTGACCCTCATCAAGAGTGACGGGCGGCGGGAGCCGTACGTCCGGGAGAAGCTGGAGGCCGGCCTGCGCAAGGCCCTCGAGAAACGCCCGGTCGACGTTGACACTTTCCGCAACCTGATAGGTTCTATCGAGCGAGATATCCAGAGGCTCCGGCAGAGCGAACTGTCGACCAGGGAGATCGGTGAGGTGGTCATGACCCACCTCAAGGATTTCGACTCGGTGGCCTATATCCGCTTCGCTTCCGTCTATCGGGCGTTCCAGGATGTCCGGACCTTCCAGGAGGAGCTGGATAAGCTGATGGTCAGCGAATAGGCGGTCCTGATCCGGTGGTGGTTCGTCTAAGGTATGACGCGGTTACAGTCCCGCGTTTTTTTGCTATAATTAAGGGAGAAGCAAAGCGATTTACCCCCTAACGAAGAAGATTTCAGCTTATGCGACAATCGAAACGGACCAAGATAGTCTGCACCATCGGTCCCGCCTCCAATGATCCGGCCACGGTCCGGAAGATGATCCGGGCCGGGATGAACGTGGCCCGCCTCAATTTCTCGCATGGTACCCATGAGGATCACGCCAAGATGATCGCCATGTTGCGACAGGTGTCGCAGGAGACCGGCGAGCCGGTGGCCATCCTACAGGACCTGCAGGGACCCAAGATCAGGGTGGGTAAACTGCCGGAAGAAGGGGTGATGCTGGAGGAGAAGAAGGAGGTCGTCTTCACCACCGATCCCAAGGCCAAGCTGCCGAAGATGCCGGTAGACTATCCCAGTCTGCATATCGACGTCAGGACCGGGGATAAGCTGCTGCTCGATGACGGCCTGATTGACGTACGGGTGACGAAGGTCATCGGACAGGACATAATTTGTGAGGTGGTCCATGGAGGTAAGCTCACCTCGCACAAGGGCATCAACCTGCCCACGGCCACCCTGAGTACGCCGGCCATCACCGTCAAGGACATGAAGGACCTCAAGTTCGGGGTGGCTCAGGGGGTGGATTGGGTCGCCCTGTCCTTCGTGCGTAACGCCAAGGAGATCTACGACCTGCGGTACATGATCCAGAATTACGAGAAGGAGCTCGGTATCGAGGAGGAGCACGGCCGTCAGCCTATCCGGATCGTGGCCAAGATCGAGAAACACGAGGCTATCCGCAGCATCGATGAGATCGTCGAGGCGGTCGACGGGATCATGGTGGCTCGGGGCGACCTGGGCATCGAGACGCCGGCCGAAGAACTGCCCCTGATCCAGAAGATGCTCATCGACAAGTGCCTGGCTGCCGCCAAACCGGTGATCGTGGCCACCCAGATGCTCGATTCCATGATCCGCAACCCTCGGCCGACCCGCGCCGAGGTCTCCGACGTGGCCAATGCCGTCATCGACCATACCGATGCCGTGATGCTCTCGGGCGAGACGGCCACGGGCAAGTTCCCGGTCGATGTCGTGGCCACTATGGCCCGTATCGTCCATGAGACCGAATCCTCCCGTTTCGATGACCTGGATCCGGATTTCGATCCCTCACAGCGGCAGACCATCGAGGAGGCGATCTCTGGCGTCGGTAATATACTGGCCCGCGGCATCAAGGCCCGGCTGGTCCTGGTAGCCTCGCTCACCGGCAACACCGGACGTATCGTCAGCCGCTACCGGCCGGAACTGCCGATCCTGGTGGCTACCGACAACGAGAGGGTACGCAACCAGCTGAACCTGTCCTGGGGCGTCGTCCCCTTCGTCCTGCCGCGCTGCGGTTCGGTGGAGGAACTGGTGGACCGTTCGATCGGACACCTCAAGAAGAACAAGATGATCAAGAAGAACGACAAGATCATCATCGTCGCCGGCTCCCCGGTGGGTGTGGCCGGCGGGGTCAATTTAGTCGAAATCAGGGATATCAAATGACACCTATGGCCAAAAGGAAGAGTAAGAAATCGATTAAGTCACCGGCCGGCCGACGCACCCAGGCCAGCCAGCGCGCCACCAAGGTCTCCAAGACCGCCTTCATTATACCTTTCAAGGATCTGGACATGCGGCACGTCGAGCTGGTCGGCGGTAAGAACGCCTCGCTCGGCGAGATGTTCCGCAACCTGACGCCGCGGGGCATCGCCGTGCCGGACGGTTTCGCCGTGACTGCCGCCGCCTATTGGTATTTCCTGGATTCGGCCGGATTGCGTGACGCGATCAAGGAGACGTTAGATGGACTTGATGTGAAGGACGTGGACGATCTGGCGAGCCGGGGACACCGTGTCCGGCAGGCCATCCTGGCCGCGGAGATACCGCTCGATCTGCAGGAGGCGATCGCCAAGGCTTATCGCGGGATGGGTTCCGGGAAGGAGGGTAATTCCGACGTGGCCGTGCGTTCTTCGGCCACTGCCGAGGACCTTCCCGGCGCGTCCTTCGCCGGTCAGCAGGAGACCTACCTGAATATACGGGGCGAGTTCGCGTTGATCGATGCTGTACGACGCTGTTTCGCTTCACTCTTCACCAATCGGGCCATCGTCTATCGGGAAGAGAAAGGTTTCGACCACCTCAAGGTCGCCCTGTCCGTCGGGGTGCAGAAGATGGTGCGGTCGGACCTGGCTACGGCCGGCGTCATGTTCACCATCGATACCGAGACCGGATTCCGTGACGCCATCCTGATCAACGCCTCCTACGGACTCGGCGAGAGCGTCGTCCAGGGCAAGGTCAATCCGGATCAGCACTTCGTCTTCAAGCCCACCCTGAAGAAAGGTCATCGTCCTATCATCGAACGGACCTTAGGGGAGAAGGAGAGCAAGATCATCTACAGTCTGGAGGGCGGCTCGCCGATCCGGACCGTCCCGGTACCGAACGAGGAGAGGCGGAAGTTCTGTCTGACCGACGATGAGATCCTGCAGCTGGCCCGGTGGGGCATGGAGATAGAAGAATATTATTCCGGATTACGTAAGGCCTATCAGCCGATGGATATCGAGTGGGCCAAGGACGGCAAGACCGGGGAGCTGTTCATCGTCCAGGCCCGGCCCGAGACCGTTCAGTCGGAGAAGGATCCCGAGGTGCTGGAGACCTATCTGCTCAAGCAGCGGGGCGAGGTGCTGGTGAGCGGCTTGTCCGTAGGGTCCAAGATCGGGTCGGGTAAGGTCCGTCTCATCAAGGGGGTCCATGAGATGTCCGCTTTCCAGGAGGGTGAGGTGCTGGTCGCCGAGATGACCGATCCCGATTGGGTCCCTATCATGAAGAAGGCCTCGGCCATCATCACCAATTCCGGCGGTCGGACCTGCCATGCGGCGATCGTCTCGCGCGAGTTGGGGACCCCGGCCATCGTCGGTACCGGTGACGCCACGGCCAAGCTCAAGGGCGGTCAGGAGGTGACCGTCTCCTGTGCCGAGGGGGAAGAGGGCTTCGTCTACAAGGGACTGCTGCCGTTCGAGGTACGACGCGTCCGGCTCAAGGGTTTCCGCAAACCCAAGACCCAGATCATGATGAACATCGCCGAACCGGACATGGCCTTCGGCCACTCCTTCATCCCCAACGACGGGGTCGGCCTGGCCCGGATCGAGTTCATCTTCACTAATTTCCTCAAGGCCCATCCGCTGGCCATCCTGAACTACGACCAGATCGAGGATCCCAAGGTCCGGGAGGAGATCGATGCCCTGACGGCGGCCTACGACAGCCGGGAGAGCTTCTACGTCAAGCGGCTGGCTGAGGGCATCGGCCGGTTGGCCGCGGCCTTCTATCCGCGCGACGTCATTGTCCGCACCTCTGATTTCAAGACCAACGAGTATGCCGGACTGGTCGGCGGGACCGCTTTCGAACCCACCGAGGCCAACCCGATGATCGGCTGGCGCGGCGCTTCCCGCTATTACGACCCGAAATACGCCAAGGCCTTCCTGCTGGAATGCGAGGCCTTCCGGAAGGTGCGGGACGAGATGGGGCTGACCAACGTCATCATGATGATCCCGTTCTGCCGGACGCCCGAGGAAGGCCGTAAGGTACTCAAGGTGATGGAAGGCGCCGGCCTGAAGCGCGGTCAGAACGGTCTCAAGGTCTACGTCATGGTGGAGATACCTTCGAACATCATCCTGGCCGAGCGTTTCGCCGAAGTCTTCGACGGGTTCAGTATCGGCTCCAACGACCTGACCCAGCTCACCCTGGGAGTGGACCGGGATTCGGCCCTGGTCAGCCACCTCTATGACGAGAACAACGAGGCGGTGATGGAATCGATTCGGCGGGTGATCGATGTCGCCCGGCGCAAGAAGGTCAAGATCGGCATCTGCGGTCAGGCGCCTTCGGACTATCCGGAGTTCGCCAAGTTCCTGGTGCGGGAGGGGATAGACAGCATCTCGCTCAATCCGGATACCGTCCTCAAGACGACGATGGAGATAGCCAAGCTGGAAGCGAAGCTGAAGAGGAAGTGACGTGACATCAGATACTATCCAAAAAACGGCCCGTAAGGGCCGTTTTCCTTTCCTGCAGATTCCGTCACGTCGGGATCAGCCGAGACCGGAGAACAATTCGTCGACATCTTTATCGACCTCTTCGGCACTGAACTCCTTCTCTTCCGACCCCGCTTTTTCGGGGATAACCGTAATCATCCTTTCGATAAGATTGTTGACCGCTTGATATTCCTGTCCGAGATTCTTGTCGCCCGCGGTCTGACTCCATTTCTCCTGCAGCAGGTTGAGCCGCTCCGTCTTGGCATCCTTGGTCATAGGCTCGGAGCCCACCACTTCCACATGGACCTCGGCCAGGAACTTCTTGCCCAGCTCTGATTTGAGATCCTCTGCAGTGGCCGTATCCCACCATTGCTCAAGCTGGTTTTTGGCCGAATCGATGTCGCCGGCGCGTTTCTCCAGTTCGAACCGCTCCTCTTCGGTCTTGGCCGCGGCCTCCTCTTCCTTAAGGCCGGCGTGTATCCCTTCCAGGGCCCGGACTATGGAGTTGGTGGCCGAGTCATAGTTGGCATTAGGGTTGACTGCCAGGATTTCCTCGACTGCGTCATGCCGGATCCGACGCAGATTCTTCCCCCATTCTTTCATCGGTACCGCCTTGACCATGTGGGCCACCTCACCGGCCTTGTCGGCTCCGATCTCGTCGATCCGTTTCTGCATGATCTCCATGGCCTCTTGTCCCCCTTCCGCTGATTCGAATTTGATCTCGGTGTCCGAGATATCCGACATATCCGGGGTGGGGAATTGGCCTTCCGGAGCCTCGCCTTTGGCCGATCCTTCGACCAGCTTGACGTCTTCAGGATCCACGAAAGGCAGCTCGTCATCGCCCTTGTTTTGGCTCATATCGGTCTCCCGGTTATCGCCGCGGCCCATCGGCGGCGGTTCCCTGAATGATTCTCCGCCTCCACGCATATTTTTTCAGCTTAAATTCTCCTGTAAGGATAGCATAAAATGCGGCATCTGTCAATGGTCGGCGGAAAAGAAAACACCCCCAGTTTCGGAGGTGTCAGCAGTATCAGTTCAGCAACAGGCGGCGTCGCGTCGGGTTGCCTCGCGGGAGATGTGGATCATCTCGGTGAGGAGCGTCGAGCTGCGTTGGGCGAACTCGCGCAGTTTTAAATCCCGGACGTATCGCCACACCTGGTACCAGCCTGCATGCAGTTGGCGGTCTCGTCGGCTGCGGGCGAGCTGTCGTCGCGCCAGGAGGCAGATCTCATCGAAAGGAAGCTCATGCATACTTTCGATCTCATCGGCAGCAGCGGTCTTGGGCAGTACGGGCATCTTCCTGATCAGGAGCTCGAGGATACGTTCGCGAGCCACCTGTTCGGGCGTGTTGGCCGTGCCGACCCTCGACACTACTGTCCGGAGAGCCGGACAGTGAGCGACCATCCCGGCGATGAACAGCCGGGACGGCGGGATGAACAGGATCAGCCTTCCGGGAGCGGACCGGCGGCTGCCGGACCGGCGCACCGCATGATAGGGGAAAGGAACGAGTTGACCCATCTGCGTCCTCCTACGAGTGCCTTCTTGCGGCACCCATAGGGGCGCCGGGGCAAAAGGGTTAACAGGGGAGGATAGCAGCGGTCGGGGCACCTGTCAAGATTCCGGCCCGCTTTTTTCCGATTCTCTCGAATCCGTTCCGGTACCAAAACACCCCCCTTAGCTCCAGCCGAGCTGGAGCAACGGGGGCGGCGGGCGCGAAGGGATTACCCCTCGCTCCGACTCGGGGTCCGGGGCAGCTGCGTACCGAAGCGGTTCGCTGCTGCGTTAGCTCGCGGCTCACTACGCCTCTCTCGCGCCCTTCGAATCCCGGTATCCACAGACGCCATCGTAAAAACCCACCTGACGGCGGGTCCTTACGATGGCGGGCGCGAAGGGATTCGAACCCTCGATCTTCTCCGTGACAGGGAGACGTGTTAACCGGGCTACACCACGCGCCCACGGTGACGTAACGCATTATATGCCAGGACCCGATAATTATCAAGGCCCGCCTGGTCGCGGCCTGACCATACTGGGGATAAAAAAGACCGCCGCAGAAGCGGCGGATGGAAGAGGAACGGGATTCCCGGAGGCGGCAGCTGGGGCGGCCGCCTCCGGGACCAGCCTGTCCTCACTCGCCGTACGTCACCCGGGCGCAGCCCGTGGCCACGAGCTTGTTGCCGACCACCCGGAGCTGGTCCGGGCGGCAGCCGGAGAGATCCACCTTCTTGAGGGTCGGCAGGATCACTTCGGGCTCGTCGGGGACGACCTCCTCGGTGAGCGGCGTCACCGCGCCTTCCTGGCCACCGGCCTGGTAGAGATCGTTGGCCAGCCAGGTGACGAAACCGATCACGATCAGGAGCGCCAGTCCGGCCACTATGTAGCCGATGAGGTTGCGCTTGGCTAGCGGCTTGTCCTGGTCCGACACCGTCTCGGTGGTGTCGTCCCAGTCCGTCCCGGTGTCCGGCTCGACCGGCCCGAAGCCGTACGGATCGTCCGAGTCGGCCGGCGTGTTTCCGGGCTGCCCCTGGTCGACCGGCTCTCCGGGCGCGAGGTAGCCGTCCCCGCCGGTCGGAACGGATTCCGTCGGCGCCGCAGTGTTGTCGTTCGGCCACTCGCTCTGGCCGGGGAGACGTCCCTGATCATCATGTCCGTTGTTGTCGGTCATCTCTTCCTCCTCTGTTTCGAAAAACCGAACCTTGACAAGGTGCTGATTCCGGCCAGACCCGTTTCGGCCTGACCCGTCGCGGGAAACTTTCCCGAGACAGGTCAATTTAGCACAGATTCCGGTCTTTGTCAAGGTTCATCGGCCCGGTCAGGCACCGAAAAAGCCCCGATTTTGGGGCTTTCTTGCATCTTCGGTCAGTGGATCGCCGCATCGTCACTTCTTCTGGGCGGCTTCGGCGACCGCCTTGAACGTCTCCGGGTGTTTCGCGGCCAGTTCGGCCAGGATCTTCCGGTCCAGGACGATATTGGCTTTCTTGAGGGCTCCCATCAGCTTGCTGTAGCTCAGGCCGTGCAGCCTGGCCGCGGCGCCGATGCGCGTCTGCCACAGACCCCGCATGGTCCGTTTCTTGTTCTTGCGGTCACGGTAGGCATAGGCGCCGGCCTTGAGCACGGCGGTCTTGGCCAGCTTGATCTTGCTCTTGCGGCCCCATTTGTAGCCCTTGGTCTGGGACAGTAGCTTCTTGCGGCTCTTGAGATGGGTCTTGCCGCGTTTGACTCGTGGCATAGGTATCGCTGCTTATGGCCGGACCAGCTTCTTGATGGTCTTGGTCAGCGTCTCCGACATCTGCCGGTCGCGCCGCTTGTTCCTGGTGATCTTGCCGCTCTCACGCGAATTGAAGTGATCCTGACCGGCGGTCCGTTTGAGCACCTTACCTTTCTTGGTCACTTTGAATCGCTTGGCGAGCGCCTTGTGCGTTTTCATATGGTTTCGGATGACTGGTTACGCGTCCCGCATCTTACGATTTCCTGATGATACTTGTCAACCGTCCTCCCTGCCTCTGGACCGGCTGATCGACCTCGATAGCCATCTCTCCTCTCAGTTCCTCGATGAAGCCTTCGATCACCTGACTTCCCAAGTCGCCGTGACGCCGTTCCCGACCGCGCAGGATGATCTCGATCTTGACCTTATCCCCGTTCTCCAGGAACTTGACTGCCTGTTTCTTGCGCACCTCCTTGTCATGGTCGCCAATACGCAGGGAAAGCCGCACCCCCTTTATCTCGACCTGTTTGCTGTGGGCCTTCTGCTGACGCACCGCCTTCTCCTTTTCGTACTTATATCTGCCGAAATCGGTGATTTTGGCTACGGGAGGTTCGGCTTTGGGTTGGATGACCACCAGATCGAGCTCGCGTTCACGGGCCAGTTCCAGCGCTTGGGGCGTCGGCATGATCCCCAGGTGACCGTCATCATCGTCAACGACGCGCAACTCGGGGTAGCGGATCTTCTCGTTCAGGAGATAGATTATTTTGGCTGGTTTCGGCTTGAAGCGCCTTCGGGATATACGCACGGCCGTGTTCGTTAGTGTTCTGAGACGCTGAGGATGTACGACGCTTAGAATATGGCATTTTTGGCTTTCTGTAAAGGCCCCAGGCTTAGTCCGGGCCCGGGCATCTGGTATACTTCGCGGTAGCCGTGTCTTGCCCCGGCGGGATAGGTTAGTGTAGGCTGCGGAGGACCCGGATCAGACTGAGATTATGCCGATTTTGGCGGAAAATAAGCGGGCCCGTTACGAATACGACATCCTCGACACTTATGAGGCCGGTTTGGCGTTGACCGGTCCGGAAGTCAAGTCGGTCCGGGCCGGCAAGATGAAGCTGTCCGGCGCGCATGTCGCCGTGCGACACGACGCGGCCTGGCTTATCGGGGCGCATATCCCGGCTTATCCCAAGGCGGGGCGGTCCGGAGAGGTCGACCCTTACCGTTCGCGGCGGCTGCTGCTGCACCGGCGCGAACTCAAGCATCTGGCCGGAAAAGGGGAGCAGAAAGGATTGACATTCGTGCCGATTTCTGCCTATACTAAGGGTTCGAAGATCAAGCTGTCGTTCGCTTTGGCCCGCGGTAAGAAGAGATACGAGAAACGCGAAGCGATCAAGAAGCGCGATATCGAGAGGGAACTCCGTCGCACCCTGAAAGGGTAGCACGCGTCGGTGCGTGGCACCCTTTTGGGGGATGACGGGAATCGATGGGAGCTCATTTCACGGCATGCAAGTTGAGGAAGTCCGTCACCTCATTAATCAACGGACGACAAGACAAGTGCGAACTTCGTCTCTCGGGTGAAGAGCGCGGTCGCGAAAGCGTTCGTGCCTTCATTCGCTCCGGTTCCCGCCTAACGCGTGAACCCATCCGCCCCGCCGACGTCCGATGAGCGGGAAACGGGTGTCGATTATCGGACAGAGCCCGTGCGCCTCCCCGACGCACCGGCCGAAATCGCTCGGGGATCGGGATTGCGGCTCTTGGCCGTCTCTGACCGCGCTCCTCAGACACCGAACGGCCTAAGCTTGTAGAGGTGCCTTGTAAAGACTCGCCAGACGGGAGTTCAACTCTCCCCATCTCCACCAAAGACGGCCGCAGGACTCGATTCGTGCGGCCGTTTTGGTACTTCTGAGAGAGGATTGGACCGCCAGCCTCACCCTTTGACCGAGCGGGCCCCAGTTGGTATATTTATGCCGTACATAAAGGAACTCAAGCGTCTATGCCTAGAGCCCATCAGAAGATACTTTTCGGCGAATTGACCGTATTCGGCGTTTTCGTCGTGATCTGCCTGTCCGGACTGATCTACGGTTCGGTCCTGGTGCTGTATCCCTATGCCGGGGCTGCCGAACCGGAGGAATCGGCCCTGCTCGAGCCCCCGACCGCCGCCGGTTATGAGATGGAGGCCAATGAGGTCCTGCTGCCCTTCCTGGATCAGTTCGCGCTGTTGGCCGAAGCCGATCTTGGGTCGGTCGATCCCATGCTGGGTGACCTGGTGGTCAAGACCCAGGAACGGCTGTTGCGGATGAGGGTACCGGGCGATTATCGCGACACCCATCTTTCCCTGGTCCTGCTGCTGGACCAATGGAAACGGGCCCTTGACGGATCCCTAGGCGATCAGGCGGTCGTAGTCGACCGGACCCAGGAGCTGCTGGGGGAGATCGAATGGTTGATGGTGACAGTGCCGGGCGATACCGCCTGACAGCCTTTGGACAGCAAAGGGCGCAGCTAGCCGCCCTCTGGCGCACCCGAAGACATGCCGCGTAACGAGAACATATCCGAGGAGGAGCGTGATGAGCTCAAGAAGGAGATCAAGCAGGAGCTACGTCACGAGGCCGCGCGCCGCAAGCTGATCAGCTGCGGCGCCTGTCTAGTGGCGGAGCTCGTCCTGCTGTCCATTCCGGTGATTTTCGTGTTGGTGGTCCTGGCCAAGACCGGCCTGATGACCGTGCCGCTGCTCACCGGCTGGTTGTATGAACCGGTGGCTCCGACCCGCATCGTCGCTCCGCTGGCCGGCTCGACGATGCAGGACGTTCTGGAGTCGCTCCCTTTCCGGGCTGACGTGGATCTGCAGACCGGTATCGTGGAACTGAAGCTGACCGAACAGGAGCTGACGACCATCCTGCGCGACACTTTCGACATGCTGCAGGAACAGGAATCCTTTCCTCTAGAGGTCCATTCGCCGCAGATGGCGGTCACCGAACAGTGGTTCGAGATGTTCGCCGTGGCGCCACGGGATGACCGGGAGATCCCCCTCAGACTGCGTTTCGTTCCCGAGGTCCAGGACGGCCAGTTCGAATTCGCCCCTCAGGAGATGTCCTTGGGCGGCCTGACGGTCGGTGAAGGGTTGTCCGGTATGATGTTCACGTTCTTCGGCGGAGCCCTGGAAGGCCGGCTTAACGAGATGTTCTCCGGAATCGGCCGTCTCGAGGAGATGAGGCTCGAGGAAGGCCGGATCGGTATCATCCTGCGCTCCGGCGGCTGATCGCCATGACCTTGACTACTACGATGAACCCTCTTTGGCGTACAGTCATCTTCAGCGCGCCGTTCCTGGTAGGAGCGGGTTTTTACGGTGCGGTGGCGATCCCGATCCTCTTCGCCGCGCATCGGTCGGTTATCCTGACGATCCTGTCGGTCGCTATCGCCTCATTGGTCGCCGTGGCCACCTATCAGGCGGCCCGGCACCGGTCCCGGGCCGACCGGATATCCGATGCGGTCACGTCGGCGGTCTTCGTACTCTGCGCCTTCGGCTTCCTGTTGTTGGCCCAGACCGGACCGGTCAGGTTCACCCTGATAACCGGGGTCATGGTAGCCCTAGTCCTCTATTTCGGGCTGCTGGACGGGCTGACGGGCCGTCCAAGGGGCGGTGACTTGGCCCAACTTTCCCTTCTCCTGTGTACCGCCGCGACCTTCTTCGTCACGGCTTTCGCCTTCGGTATCGTACGGTATGTCTATGTGCCGATGCCGCTTCTGGCGGCGCTGGTGGCCGGGGTCTGCTTTTGGACGGCGCGGGAGACTATCCGTCATGTCTCCGGACCGGAAACCGAAGTGCCGCCCCTGCTGTCCGCGGCCTTTGCCGTACTGGGGGCCGAAGCCTATGCCGCCTTCTCTTTCCTGCCCACGTCGTATCTGGTGAACGCTACGGCGTCCCTGATATTGATGGTGACTCTGCTGTACGCGGTGCGTCATCTGCTGCAGTGTCAGGAGGCCCGACCGGCCCTGTTGCGGCGGCAGGCCGTCTTTTCCCTGTTGTTGGCGATCATCGTACTCGGTACGGCCCGCTGGATTTGATCCCTTTTTCCGGACATACGTCATGAGACTGACTAAGACCAAAAGAGACCATCCCTCGTCACTGCCCATCTTCCTGGTGAGCGTTTTCCTGGGTCTGGCTTCAGGCGTCGTCGGGGTACTCCTGGCCGGGGCCTATCTGACTCCCGAACCGTCCCTGTCCATCCCGTATCTTCTGGTCCCGCGCGGCGGCAGTGATCGGGTAGTCGTTTCCGAAGAGACCGTACCCCACACGGTCATGGAGGCGTCGCCCGCCCTGGTCTACCTCTATCGGAGCCGGCCGGCGGAAGGTTCGGTCCTGGATGACGCCCGTCTGGCGGCTGAGGCCTGGGGTTCGGGTATGGTACTGACGTCGGACGGCTGGTTAGTCACTCATGAGAAAACTCTCTTTCCGGCCGGCCAGTCCTCGGGCGCCGAGCTGGAAGCGATTATCGGTACCCGGTCCTATGAGGTGCAGGAGGCGCTGGTCGATCCCTATTCACGGGTCGCCTTCCTCAAGATCGAGGCGGATAACATGCCGGTGATACCGCTGGGCGAGGCGACCGACCTTTATCCTGGCGAGCGCCTCTTCGCCTTCGATGCCGTCCGCGGTACGGTCAGCCTGAGGTTGGCGGCCTATGATACGATACCGGTAAGGGACAGGGAGGGTCTCATACGGTCTTCCGAGAGTATCCAGCGGGTCCTGAGACTTTTCGGTGACGACGGCCTGTTGCCCGGCTCCATGCTGCTGAACCGGTCAGGTGAGGCGGTCGGCATCGTCTCGGGTAAGGACGAGCTGGGGGTCTATGCCGTCCCTTTGGAGTCCTTTTCCCGGCAGATCGGCCGGATCCTGCGCGACGGTCAGGCGGCCCGGCCTTATCTGGGGGTCCATTACGTCGATGTCTCGCGCCTCACCGGCGCGGCCTTGCCGTCAGGACGTAGCCGCGGCGCGCTGCTCGTCTCTTCCGCCTCGCGGGGCGGTCCGTCGGCCGTCCAGCGGCTCAGTCCGGCGGCCGAGGCCGATCTCATGGAGGGCGACCTGATAACCGCCGTGAACGACGAGGACCTGACTTACCATAAGCCGCTCTCCGACGTCATTGCCGAGTATGAACCCGGCAGCACGGTGACACTGGATGTGGTCCGCGGCCTGATCGGGGAATTCGCCGTGGAAGTGACCTTAGGTACCGTACCGACGCCCTGAAAGGCGGCGTCACCCGATTGACAGGGAGGACTTTTTCTGCTAGACTGCGCGGTTAGCTTCGTAACGATATGCGGGAACTCACCCCCTCAGAGACGTTGATCAAGGGCTGGAGGAAGATCCTCCTGTTCGCCCTCGTGGCCGCCGTCTTCTCGGCCGGCCTGAGTTTCCTTTTCCCGCTGCAGTACAGCTCTTCGATGCGCTTGCTGATAATCCAGCAGCAGCTTTCCCAGGCCGATCCCTATACGGCGATCAAGGCTTCCGAGAGGATCGCCGACAACCTGGCCCAGATCGTCTACACCACCTCGTTCTTCGATAAGGTGATGAACGCCAAGTACAATATCGATCAGACGATCTTCAAGCAGGATGAGGAGAAGAAGCGGCGTCAGTGGAGGAAGATGATCAGCACCCAGGTGCTGCGGGGTTCGGGGATGCTGGTGGTCACGGTCTATCACGTCGACCCCGACCAGGCGGAACAGATCGCCCGGGCCATCTCCTTCGTCCTGACCACTGAAGGCTGGCAGTATGTCGGCGGCGGCGATCTCCAGGTCAAGCTGGTGGATGAGCCGCTGCAATCCCGCTGGCCGGTGCGTCCGAACATCCCGGCCAACGCCTTCATGGGCTTCGTGGTCGGTGTGATCGCGGGAACGGGTTATGTCCTGGTGACGGCCCGGAGACGTTCGGTCTTCGGCATCCCTGCCTGAAGGCCAGCCCCCGACCCCCACCGGAAATAAGGACCCCCTCCGGGGGTTTTTCGGTCTGGCCAGGCAGTTTAAGGCAGATAAGGTTGACTTAAGCTCAAGATAAGCTGTCAGTAACCCTTGACAAAAGCCCTTCGTTATGTTATAGTGATCTGTTCCTTGAATGATCGGATCGGAGCCTTGGGACCGTTTGACGGACTGACGAAGATACCTCCTCCTTATCCTCGTCCGACCCGTCAGACGGTCCTAGCGCTTCGTCATCGGAGCGCCAGGTCTTTACAGTCAGAAATCAGGAAACAGCCAAGTTTTCTTCCCCGCGTCCGGGAAGAGAGGAGGAAGAGATGAAAGGAATCTGTGTGTTGTTCTCAGTGATCCTCTTCGTCCCGGCGTTGGCCGGTGCGCAGGGGGCGAACGGGGTGCTCGATTCGTTCACGATCGAGTTCTCCAGTCCCGAGATGGCGGCCTGTTACGCGCGGTGTGTCGCCGGCCAGTGCGCCGATCCGACGGCCGTGGCTCCGGACTGCAGCGAGTCCCGGGTCAAGAAGGCCAAGAAGGTCAAGCGCAAGGGGGCGACGCTGGCGTCCAAGCTGGCCCAGCTCCGCAAGCGCGTGAAGAAGCTGGAGGGTCAGGTAGGTGCGCTCGGTTCGAGCGGCGATCCGTCGAGCGAGCTCGGTAAGCTCCAGAAGGAGCTTCAGGAGCTGCGGAAGCTCTACAAGCTGCTGCTCAAGGACATCGTCGACCTGGGCGCCAAGGATTACGCCCTGCAGCTCGAGATCGAGGCGCTCAAGGACCGGCTCACCGCGATCGAGCGGAAGGATAGCGTCGTCAAGCTGCGTCCCCGGGGTGGGTTCGTCCTGCTCGCCGGGTTCGACGGTCCGACGACCTACACCGGTTTCTCCACCGGGCCCGAGCTCACGCTCACCCTGTCGGACACGGTGTACCTGTCGCTCCAGACCAACGTGCTGCTGTCGTTCTCGTCGAATCCCATCGGCACGCAGCTGCGCGGCGTGGTCGGCGTCGACCTGCATCCCAACTGGTCGGTGGAGGCGGGGGTCCAGTCGGCCTGGGTCGGTTACAACGACCGGCTCCTGGCCAAGAGCGCCTTCCTCTCCGCCGAGTTCGCCGCCGTCTGGCGACCGGTCCGCTTCTTCAATATCGGGCTCGGTCTGCTCGTCGGCGCCGAGTTCGATCAGGATCAGCCGGCGTTCGCGCTCGGCGGGCAGCTGTCCGCCGGGATAGATTGGTGAGACAGATCGGGGAGCGGGGCCCTCGGTAGCGGTCCCGCTCCCTGCAACCCAGCCACGTTTGCGCCTTCATCGGCGTTCACAGGAGGAAGAGATGAAAAGGTTCCCACTGTATCTGGTCGTTTCCCTGATTGCCATGTTCGCCATCGGCGCCTGCGGCGTCCAGGACCCGGAGGACTCCGGCTCCACGGACACCCCCTGCGTCGACTGCGATACCCCGGACCCCGATCCGGATCCCGAGCCCTGCGAGGACTGCGAGGAGCCCGTCGAGCTCGTGGCCGGACCCTTCCGGTCGCCCGCGGCCTGCGTGCTCGACTTCAACAGTGCCTACGTCTCGGGCGCCACCTGCGGCGAGGTCCGCGGTAACTTGCCCGGCATCACCTGGGAGAGCGGCGCCCGCATCTTGGACGACGATCTCGACGGCTGGATGGGGATGGCCTACGAGCTCCCCGCGGGCGAGTACGACCTCTCCTACCTCGGCTTCCAGGACTGCGACTCCGCCAGCCCCAACGAGGCCTGGGCCCAGATGGGTCATGTCCTCCAGCTGCTCCAGATGCTGGCCGCAGACCGGGCGTTCGTCTTCTGTAACTGGTGGGATGCATCAGCAGAAGAGATGCTCGAGGTGGAGAGTCCGTCCTGTTGGATCAGGATAGTCGTCGACGGTGAGTGCAACATCACCGCGGGCGGCAACATGGGCAACTTCGGCACCGACGGTCAGTAGCCGTCGGGGTCAGCGACTCCTTGGAGGGGCGCGAGACAGCTTGTCACGCGCCCCTCTATTTTTTTATCTTCAGGTCTCCGGCCAGTCCGCCGGCCGGAATCGGGCCCGGTGCCCTTAACCGGCCGATTGGGGTAAAATAGGGAAGATGAGAGCATTAGCCAGAATCGAGGGTTTTTTCGGAGTCAGCCTGGATCACCGGCAGCCGTCCGGTCGGAGGTTCCTGGCGGCCTTGGCGATCTCCGCCCTGACCGTCGCCCTGCTGGTGACCTTCTTTTCCGCCTGGAAGATACTGGCCTTGGCCATCGGCCTGGCGGTCCTGGCCCTGACGCTCTGGCGGCCCGAGTACACCGTGCTCTTCCTGGCCGCCTACACCCCGTTCGAGCCCTTCCTGCTCAAGTTCGTGCCCGATGACATCTACCTTTACGCCCGGTATTTCTCCGAGGGTCTCATCTATATCCTGGCTGCCTCCGTCATCTGGCGGCTGGTCGTCCGCCGCCGGAAGGCCGTCCCGACGCCGCTCGACCTGCCTTTCATCTTCTTCCTGCTGGTGGCGCTCACCTCGCTCGTGGTCAACGCCGTGCCGCTCTTCACCGGCATCCTGGGCCTGAGGCAGATCATCCGTTTCATCCTGCTGTTCTTCATCATCGTCTATCTCCGGCCGCGCCAGGAGTTCGTGCGCCGGCTGGTCTGGCTGATGCTGGGCATCGTCTTCCTGCAGGGCCTGATCGGCCTGATCCAGGCGGTGGTCGGCGCGCCGCTCGACGAGTTCCTCATACCGAGCGAACGGAGGTTCTTCGAGAGCATCCAGCTGACCAGCGGTACCCAGCAGTTCTGGTCCCCGGGCAGCCGGGTCTTCGCCACCCTGGGACGGTTCGACCAGCTCGGCACCTTCCTCTGTTTCTTCTTCCTGCTGGCGATCGGTCTGGCCTACCATCTCCGGGACAAGGACCGCCGGCGGACGCTGGTCGCGGTGGTCGCTCTCGCCTTCCCGGCGTTCGTGCTGACCCTGTCCCGTGCCTCCTGGTTCGGTTTCGCCATCGCCCTGTTCTTCATCGCCGCCGTCCTGATGAAGGACCGGCGGGTCCGGGTCGCCTATCTGGCGGTGGCGGTCATGGCCGTGGCCTACCTGGCCTGGTCCGGGATCACCGTGCGCTATCTGGTCGATTACCCCGAACAGACGCTGGTCGAACGGTTCTTCGAGACCTTTTCCTATGAGCGCTGGCGCGGCGAGTATTACGGCATGGGCCGGCTGTTCTGGGTGGTGCAGACCGTGAAGACCGTCGTTCCGGCCTCGCCGCTCTTCGGCGTGGGGCCCGGTCAGTACGGCGGCGGAGCGGCCGCCGCCCTGGGCAACACCCGGGTCTACGAGAGGCTCAACCTGCCGTTCGGCGTCTACGGTACGGAGGGCTATATCGACAACAACTGGTTCTCCCTGTGGGGCGAGACCGGGACCCTGGGACTGGTCTTCTTCGCCTGGATGCTTTGGGCCCTGTTCAGCCTGTCCCTGAGGGTCTGGAAGAGGGCCAAGGACGCCTTCGTCCGGGGGCTGGCCCTGGGTTACGCCGGCTGCGTCCTGGCCGTGGCCTTCCAGGGCTTCTTCGCCACCTACTTCGAGGTCCGGACCCTGGCGTTCTACCTGTGGCTCTTCGGCGCCCTGGTCTTCGTCCTGGGACGCCGGGAGCGCGTCCTCCGCTGAGTCCGGCCGGATCGGTCATATGAAGATCGTCTTCGCCAACAAATATTATTACCTGAAGGGAGGCGCCGAGCGTCATCTGTTCGAGCTGCGCGCCCTGCTCCGGAGCCACGGCCATGAGGTCATTCCCTTCGCCATGCGCGATCCCAACAACGAACGCAGCGAATGGGAGGACCGGTTCGTCAGTCCGGTGCGCACGGAGAAGGTGCGGCTGACCCCGGGCGGGCTCAAGACCGCCGGTCGCGTGATCTATTCGCTCGAGGCCAGGCGGAAATTCGCCTCCCTGCTCGATCAGGAACGTCCGGAGCTGGTCCACATCCATAACATCTATCATCAGATATCCCCCTCCATCCTGCCCGAGGTCAAGAGGCGGGGACTGCCGGTGGTCATGACGGCCCATGACTACAAGCTCGTCGCCCCCAACTATATGCTGTTCCATCATGGGGCGATCTGCGAACACACCATGCCGGACCGGTTCTGGCGGGCCGTAGGGCACCGCTGCGTCAAGGACTCCTTCCTGGCCAGCGCGCTCGAGGCCCTGGCCATGAGTTTCCATCGCTGGCGCGGTCTCTATCTCGATAACATCGACCGGATCATCGCTCCCAGCCGCTTCCTGGCCGCCCTGTTCGCCGAGTACGGCATCCCGGCCCGGAAGATGGTGCACATCCCCCATTTCGTCGACCTGACCGGTTGGACGCCGCAGCCGGGCGGTGAATACGCGCTGTTCGTCGGCCGTCTCTCCGCGGAGAAGGGGGTGGACGTGCTGATCCGGGCCGCCGCCGCCGTGCCGGACGTACCGGTCCATATCGTCGGCCGGGGTCCCGAGGAGGGCCGGCTCAAGGCTCTGGCTGAGGAGCTGCGGGTCAGGAACGTCGTCTTCCGCGGTTTCCTGGAGGGCGCCAGCCTCCGGGAGGAATACCGGAAGGCGAGGTTTGTGGTGATACCTTCGGTCTGGTATGAGGTCTTCGGTCTGGTGGCCCTCGAGGCCTACGCCGCCGGCAAGCCGGTCATCGCCAGTCAGCTGGGCGGTCTCGAGGAGGTGGTCAAGGACGGTGAGACCGGCATCCTGGTCTCGGCCGGAGACAGCAATGACCTGGCCGGCAAGATGAACGCCTTCTGGGCCGATGCCGAGGAGGCGCGGCGGATGGGGGAGCGGGCTCGGGTTTGGGTCGAGACCGAGTTCGCCCCGGAGCGGTATTATGAGCGGCTGATGGAGGTCTACGGGGAGCTGACCGGATGAGCCGGATCCCTTACCGTCTGTCCGGATGACGACAATCAAAACGACCGGCCGGAGCCGGTCGTTTTAGTCTGTCTGTCGGGTAGGCGGTCGGATCAGCCCGCCGCCTCCGCCTGTCGGGCGGTCACGGGGTCGGCCTTCTCGGTCAGCGACCGGTAGAGCCCGTCCACCTCCCGGGCCACGTCATCCCAGTGGTATTCGGAGATGACGAACCGTCGCGCCTCGCCGCCTTTGGTCCTGACGTATTTCGGGCTGTCGAGCAGGTGGCGCAGCTTGCGGGTGAGGTCCTTGACGCTCTTGTTGCGGAAGTTGACCCCGTGGACCCGGGTCACCTCCATGTTTTCAGGTATGTCGGAGGCCAGCACCGTCTTGCCGTAGCTCATCGCCTCCAGTACGGCGATGGGCAGGCCTTCGGATTCCGAGGGGTGGACCACCAGATAGGCGTGGGAGAAGATCTCGTGCAGGGCCCGGCCCTTGAGGTAGCCGGTGAAGACGATGTCCGGACAGCCGGCGGCCTGCTGTTTGAGTTCGCCGACGTAATCGTCGGTGAAGGCGGAATCGCCGACCAGCACCAGCCGGCGGCCCCGGGTCAGTCCCTTCTCGTGGAGTCGGCGGTAGGCCTCGATCAGGTAGTGGGCCCCTTTGTGGCGGACCAGGCGCGAAACCATGATGATGTAGCCGTTCCTCTTCAGGCCGAAGCGGTCGAGCGTCGCCGTGCCGGCCTGGACCGGCGGGGTCTCGATGCCGTTGGGGATGTAGGTGGTGTCCCGGTCGAAACGGTTGTCGGCATAGGACTGGAGCGTCCGGGAGACGACGATCGTCCGGTGCGGGAAGAGGCAGGCCGCCCTCTCGCCCAGGCCGAGCATCAGCCGGGCCAGCAGCCCCCACTTCTGATGCTTGCGGTCGATGCAGTGGAAGGTGGCCACGACCCTGGCCCGCGGGGCGAAGATGCGCGGTATCCAGGAGAGCAGCGACGGGCCGACGCCGTGGTAATGGAAGACCTCTGTGCCGTCGAGAATCGCCTGGACCGTCGAGGTCAGGGTATGGACGATGGCGTCGAGATGCTTGGACCGGATCGTCGGCGCAGCCACGGTCCGGACCCCCTTGGAGAAGCGGCGCCGGGGCGCGGCGTACCAGGATCGGGTATAGACGGTGACCTGATGGCCGGACGCGCCTAACCTGACGGCCAGCGCCTCCACGTGCCGCTCGATCCCGCCGAAGCGGGTCGGTATGCCTTTCTGTCCGATCATGGCGATCCGCATAGCTGCCTTAATTAAGGTGATGATCAAACGGATCATATTAGCACGGATAGGCTTCTTTGTCAAGGTTCTTCGGCAATCCAGAAAGACCTAAAAAAGCCCTTTTTCAGGGCTTTTTCGCGGTCATCTCCGGTCGGACGCCCTATCGGCCGATGACCTCCCCGGTCCGGTGGGCAAAGGGGTCGAAGGTCAGGTAGGTCGTGGCGTCCTCGGCGGCGGCCGTGAGTCTCATTCCGGTGAAACTGTCCCGGCCGGTCAGGCTGATCTGTTCCACCAGCACCGGCGCCGTACCGATATCCTCGGCCTCCGGGGTGATCGCCACCTCGAAGCTCGCCCCGATACCGATCGCCTGACCGTCGGCGAACGGCGGCAGCTCTCCGATCCTCCAGCGGAGGCGTCCGGACGAGGGGATATAGGCGAGCGGTTCGCCGGCCGATACGCTGGCCCGCCCGGTCCAGACCACGTCCGGCGGCAGTTGGGCCTCGAATAAAGCGCCCTCGACCGCGTTGGCCCCGTTGGTCACATGGATGAATATCCGGTATCGGGTGGTGTCGCCGACGCGCGGCGGCAGCGGCCCGGAGCCGAGCTGGTCGCCGTCGCGGGTCAGGTAGAAGGTGCCGGCTTCCACGCCGATGCTGCTTGCGACGGGCAGGACGAGCGGTTCGGTCTCGGCCTGGATCGTCCGGAAGGGATCGTCCTCCAGCCGGTAGGTCGCTTCGGTCGAGAAGGTGAAGACCGCGTGCTCCTCGCCCTGGAGATCCTCGGCGCCGATCCGGTCACGGATCCTGTAGGTATGGAAAGTCGTATATTCTTCCCCCGGCGACAGCACCAGCGGGTCCGCGGCAGAGTATTCCGGCCCGTCCTGCCGGTCGGCAGCCTCGGTGAACGGGCCACCGGGCCGCGCCGTCAGTTTCTCGATCCGTAGCGTCCGGTCGCCGCCGTTGCGGTGACGGACCGCCAGGCGGACCTCCTGGCCGGGTGCCAGGGCGGTCGCGCCGGCCGGCTCCAGCAGCTCGTAATTCAGGTTGAAGCCCGAGACTTCGGCCACCGCGTCATGACGGGCCTCGAGCAGCAGGTACCGCTCCTCGCCTTCCCGGAGCAGGCAGCGGGCCCGGAAGACCGTGGAGACCGGGCGGTAGGCGGAGCCGCGCAGCACGCCGTAGATGGTCACCGTCACGGAGCCGTCAGGCTCCAGGACCGGGAGGTCCCATTCGTCCTTGGCGATGAGCGGGATATCCGCTCCGGTCACGGTGAAGCCTTGGGGCGGCTCGAGCTGCAGCACCAGGTCGTCGAGCGGGCCGGCGCTGCCGTTATGCAGCGTCAGGCGCAGGGCGTGGTTGCGGCCCTGCAGGAAATCCTCGTCAGTCTCCATCATGGCCGAGAGCGGGGAGTCGGTCACGGTCAGTTCCCGTACCAGGGCGGCCCGGGAGGGCTCGGTACGGCCCTCTTCCCAGTAGTGCATGTCGGCGATCAGTTCGGTGGAGGTGCCCGGTGAGCCGAACAGTCGCCCGCTGATCACGGCCTGACCCTCCCGTCCGGCCGGTATGGCGCCGACGTCGAGCGTCAGTTCCCGGCTGGTGGCCGCCAGCAGGTCGTCGAGCTCCGCGGTCGCCGCCCGTCCGTCCACCAGGACGGTCTCGGCCCGGAACGACGACGGCAGTTCCACCGAGAGCGCGGCGTCGGCTATCCCGGTCGACGAGTCGTTCTTCCAGGACAGGGTCAGGTCGAGCGGCGCTCCGCTCTCCACCCGTTCTGGCCAGCTCGCCGTCAGGCTGACGATCTCCGGCCGCCCCGGGGCGGGGAAGATCGCTTCAGCGAATATCCAGAGCACCACCAGCGCCGACAGGGCCGTCACCAGCAGCAGGTCCAGGATGAGCATCTTCCGGGAGTGTCGGGAGAAGCGCCGGTATTTCCTTTCCCAGTGGGCCTCGAGCGGGGGATAGCAGACCCGCTTCACCGGATCGATCAGTCCCTGAAGCGGACGGGTGAACACGTTGAGCGTATTGATGAGGATGTTGGGCCGGTCGCCCTGACCCGCTTCGCGGGCCCGTACCTCATCCAGCTCCCGGCGCGGCACCGGCTCACCGGCGCGTCGGGAGACCTTCTTTTTACCCTTACTTCTGTCCTTGGCCATAATCTGGAATCGGTTTAGTCGATGATAGGTTCAGCGTGCCGTGCCGTAAGGTCCGGCGGTCGCCGAGAAACGGAAGACATCGGTGCTCAGGGCGGCGATCTCATCCGTCCCGTCGCCGTCGAGGTCGCCGGCCGCCACCCGCACGCCTTCCCGGCTCGCCGGGTCGGCGGCGAAGAATCCCGGGCCGCGCATCCGGCCGTAGCCGTTGAAGACGCGCACGTGCGGCCCGCCGCCCGGTCCGGCCCCGGTGACGATCTCATCCGTCCCGTCGCCGTCGAGGTCGCCGGCCGCCACCCGCACGCCGCCCCGGAAGAGGGGATCGAAGGCGAAGAATCCGGGATGGAGCAGCCGTCCGGTCTTGTCGAAGATGCGCACATGCGGCCCGCCGCCGTATCCGGCGCCGGCGATGATCGCCTGGCGTCCGGTGCCGTACAGATCGCCCAGGGCGACCTCCACGCCGCCGCGGAACCGCGGATCATAGGCGAAGAATCCGGGGTTGATCAGCACGCCGTCGCGGTTGAAGACGCGCACGTGCGGGCCGGCCCCCGGTCCGGTACCGGTGACGATCTCGAGAGATCCGTCGCCTTCCAGGTCGCCGACCGCGAAGTTGATCTCCAGCCGGTAGGCCTCGCCGTAGGGGGCGAAGGTCCGTTTGAGCGAGCCGTTGTCCTCGTAGATGGAAATGCGTCCGTTGCCGGCCACCACCGTCTCCAGGCGTCCGTCGTCGTCCAGATCCTCCAGGATGAGCGGTGCCGCTCCGGGGTGCTGCCGTTCGTAGGCGAAGAAGCCGTTGCGTACCCGCCCGCCCCGCTCGTCGAAGATGCGGGCGAAGGCGCCGTTGGGGAAGACACTGCCGACGATCCGGTTGAGCGGCCGCAACAGGATCAGGCCGTCCTCCGGCCCGAGTTCCAGGGTCGTCACCAGGCTGCCGTCGTTGACCGCCGGATCCTGCGTGCCGCGCAGCCGTTCGTATTCGCTCTCCAGGGTCACGGTGCGGCGGTCGGCGGTCGAATTGACCAGGGCGATGCCGTACTGGAAGTCGCGGCGCCAGACGCCGGCCACTACCGCCGGGTCGGCGGGGGAGAGCAGGTTGATCGGGCCGCCGAAGGGGGCACCCAGCCGCACCGCCTGCTCGTCGTAGCGCCAGAGCTGTCCGTGATCCGACTCGCCGAAGTCATAGCTGTAGAAGCCGTCGCCCAGGAGCGTCGAACAGAGTCCGTAGCGGTAATCGCGCCAGTCGGTGTTGCGGCCGGTATCGCGGGTGTTGCGGTTGATGATGAAGGCCGGGGTGTGGCCGACCATCTCGTGCAGCCGGAGGTAATTGGCCATCGAGTCCTGCCAGCGGCCCTGGCCTTCCCAGGGCGTGGGGAAGGTCTCGAACATCCGGCCGTTCACGAAGGGCTGCAGTTCGGCCGTGGAGTCGCCGTTGGTCACGATCACCGCCGACTCGCCGAGCATCTCACGCGTGCGGCGCAGCAGGTTGACCATGGAGCGCTGCCAGGCCACGTCGGCCAGATACGGATCGTCCCTGATGCCGTCACGGTGCAGGTCGATCTCGCCGCGGTTGACCCAGGAGATGTTGTGGGAGAACTCGTCGTAGAAGACGCCGTCCCACAGGCCGGTGTTCCAGATGGCGTCCCGGACGTACTGCGGCAGGTAGGAGCTCCAGGGACCGACCGCGTTCAGCACCGCGGTGTTCGGCCAGACCGAGACCCGCCGGCCGGTCGGATCGGTCAGCCACCATGAGTCGTCGATCCCCGCAGCGAGTTCCCGGTGCAGCGGATCGATCCAGCCGTAGTTGTAGGACTTGGAGGGGACGTAGGCCAGGATGATGATGTCGGGGTTAAGCCGGCGCAGTTCCGGGAAGAGTTCCCGGTTGTAGACCTGCGCTTCGGCCGGCAGCACCAGCAGGTCGAAGGAGGCCAGGTCCTCATGGTGCTCCGGACGGATGTCGGTGCCGGCGCGCAGGTAGTAGTTGGCGGTGCGGACGTACTTGTCGTCCGGCGTGTTGAAACCGGCGGCCGTCACGGCCGCGGGCCAAAGCAGCACGGCCGTGGTCGCCGCGATCATCCGGATCAGGTTGGAGAGACGGTGTGACATCTCAGTCTGTCTCACGGGCCAGCGCCTTGGGGTTGGGGCTGTAGAGGCGGTTCTTGATCTTCCATTGGCCGACGAACTGGCCGATACCCTCACGGGCCAGCTTGTTGCGGACGGTCGGCCTCGCCTGAGACCATTTTACCAGGCTTTCGAAATTTATCTTGTAGCGGCCGCGTACCACCACGTAGGTCAGTTCGCCCTCGGACAGGGCGCGGCGGATCGTCCGGGTGGAGATACCGAACAGGCGGGAAGCCTCGGAGACGGAGACGCGTATTATGGACATAAACCGTTACGGAAGGGGATAAGTCGTTTGTCAACACTATTGTAGACAATCAGGCAGGTTTTGGGAAGAGGGGGTGGATTCCGGTGGCCTCGCTGGGGGCTGGCTTGGGGCAGTGTCAGGTGGCCGTAGGGCAGGCCAATCGGTTGTCCGGACCGTCCCTGAATCCGCCTTAAACTAGCCTCAAGATTTATCCGCACCTTGTCCCATTTACCTTTCGGCTCGCCGGTTCTATACTGTCCTAGAACGACGTGGGTGTAACGCGTTTTCTTTTTTAACGTCTAATTGGATGAATCGTCGTTTGAAAGAAAAATTCCTGCTCTTCCGCATAAGGGCCAAGAAGGATCCGGAGGCGTTCGGAGAGGTCTACGATCTCTACGTCCGGCCGATCTACCGGTTCATCTACTTCAAGGTACCTTCGGCGGAGACGGCTGAGGATCTCACTTCGGAGACCTTCCTTAAGGCCTGGCGTTACCTGATGGATAAGCGCGACGCCCAGCACCTGCAGGCGCTCCTCTACAGCATCGCCCGGTCGGTGGTCGTGGATTGGTACCGCGCCACCGCCTGCGAGCGCGGCGACGTGCCCATCGACGACGGGCGCTGGACCGAGCTGCACCAGGCGGCCAGCGAGAAGCTGCTCAAGGAAGTGGAGACGGAGTTCGACACCACCCAGGTACTGGAGAGGCTGCGCGGCCTCAAGGACGAGTATCGCGAGGTGATAGTGATGAAGTATCTCGACGAGATGTCGACACGTGAGATCGCGGCCGTGCTGGGAAAGAGCGCATCCCATGTCCGCGTCATGGCCCATCGGGCGACCAAGGCGCTGGCCAGCGCGATACACGAAGATGACCAAGAGACATCCCGAGACAATCCTGAAAGCGATCAAGAATGAAAGGCGAGGTGGCGCCCCGCACGAGGATTGGGTTAGCCGGAACCGCGACATCCTGATGATGCAGGTCCGCAACACGACGGACCTCCGGACCAGACCCTCACTCGGCACCTATACGCGCCACTTTTTTGGTGCCTTCCTGCCCTACGAGAACCTGGTCCTGGCTACCCGGGCAATCGGCGTTTTCGTCCTAGCCGTGGGTATCGTCATGGGCGGCGGTCTCGCTTCGGCTCAGGTCTACCGCGACGCGGCGCCGGGCGAGATGTTCTACGGGATGAAGCTCGCCGTGGAGCGGGTCCAGCTGGTGCTGGCGCCGAACCAGGAATACAGGACGCGGTTGCATCTCGAGTATGCTGACCGGCGGATGGATGAGGTGTCCCGGCTGGCCGAGGGCAGCGCGGCCGACCAGGAATACCTGACCGAGGTGCTGGCCGGTCTGGAGAGGGAACTGGCCGGATTGCGCGACGGACTGGCCGATCTGAAGGGGAGCGATCCGGAGGGCGTGGTCGAGGTGGCCAAGCTGCTCGAGCGGAAGATGGCGATCTACCATAACGGCCTGCGCAAGGCCTCCGACTACGTCTCGCCGCGGCTGCGCATCTCGCTCCTGGCGGCGATGGACACGGTCGACGGGGTGAGCATCACCTCGATGGCGGTGATCGTGGAGAAGCATCTGGCCGGCGACGAACAGGCGCCGCGCCGTGTCGTCGTCTCCAAGTTCGAGGAGCGGCTGCGCGTGGCCGAGGAGAAGCTCGGGGCGCTGCCGGTGGCCGACGAGGCCGAAGGGCCGGCCGTGACCTCCCGGGTGCGGAGCTCCCTGGCCGAGGCCAAACAGCTTCTGGAGAAGGAGGACTACCAGGCGGCGCTCTCCAAGATCGTCGAGGTGGCCGAACTGACCAAGGAGGCCGAGCAGGAGATCCTGGAGGAGGAAACCGAGGCCGAGGCGGCGGCGGAAGAGGCGGTCGAGACGGAAGAAGATGATACCGAGACGACGGAAGAGGAGACTGCCGATGAGGCCGAGCCGACGGAGGAGGAACCGCCGGCCGATGACGATGAGACAGCTGACGTCCCGACAGGGTCGTCCGACGGAGAGTCGGACGATGCTGCTGGGTCTGGCAGCCGTTAGAAAGGACTGTCAGGGACTGCCCGCCGTGGCGGCGACAGTCCCGACGAACGGTCGCGAGACCTGTATATAATTCGGTTCATTAAACGTGGCGACTTAAAGGTCGGGGCATCCGAGGGGATGCTGTCGGCACGCAATCTCGCCTCTGCGCGCTAGCGCAGGGCAAATCCGAAAGGAGTAAATCAATCTATGAGCAACGTTTTACGAATGAGCAGGAAGGCGTTCACCGTCTCCGTCGTTGCGGCTACGATTGCCTGGTCCATCGGGCTTTCGGCGCTCATCACCCCGCTTACCGCGAGGGCTGTTGACGCCGGCACGCTGGTCAAGGGCTCTCTCCCGGCCGTCTATTACGTCGGGGCGGACATGAAACGCTATGTCTTCCCGAACGAGAAGACCTACAAGACCTGGTACATGGACTTCAGCACCGTGCAGACCATCACGGACGCTGAACTCGCTGCCATCCCGATTGGGGGCAACGCGACCTACAAGCCAGGCGTCTACATGGTCAAGATCACTACGGACCCCAAGGTGTACGCGGTCGCTTCCGGCGGCACGCTGCGTTGGGTGACCTCCGAGTCGGTCGCGAACGCGCTCTATGGTGCCAACTGGAACACCATGATCCATGACGTACCGGACGCGTTCTTCGTCAACTACACCATCGGCGCGGATATCAACAGCGCGGGCGACTTCAGCCCGGCTGGCGAGTCTTCCGCCGCCACCTCCATCAGCGTGGATAAGGGTCTCGGCCAGGCGGTGAGCGGTTCGCTCTCCGTGGCGGCTGCGGCTGACATGCCGGCGGGCGGCACGCTCCCGGCGGGCGCTTCCGGCGTCAACATGCTGAAGGTCAAGGTGATGAACGGCGGTGCCTCTGCCGTGACGGTTGACTCCCTGACGGTCCGCCGCGTCGGCGCTGGTGTCCCCGGCGACTTCGCCTGGGTCTACGTCTATCACGGCAACGACCGTCTCACCACCGGCCGCACCATCAACACCTCGTCCAATGAGGCGAGTTTCGCCGGTCTGAACATGCAGGTCGGTCCCGGTGCGACCGAGTATCTCTGGATCGCCGTCGATCTGGCCGGTGCCGTCGGCGCGAACAACCAGCACGCGCTGCAGCTCGTCGACCTGAGGAGCGGCGCGACCATGGCCAGCGGCCTGCCGGTCGCCGGTCCTAACTTCAGCATGTCCTCCGCTGTGGCGGGCACGCTGCAGGTCGATCGTGCCGGTGCTGTACCGCTCTCCAACGTCAAGGCGGGCAGCATGGGCCAGAAGATCGGTGAGTTCCAGCTCACCGCCGGTGCGGCTGAGGATCTGCATGTCCACCGCATCGCCCTGTTCAACGGCGGCGCCGTGAACCGGGAGCACATGACCAACCTGGTGCTGAAGCAGGCCGGCCTGTCGCTGGCTACTGCCGCCGGGTTCGACGGTCGTGACCGCGCCACCTTCGTCCTCGCTTCCCCGCTCCTCCTGGAGAAGGGCGCGATGAAGACCTTCGAGGTGTACGCGGACATCGCGGCCGGGGCCCGCGCCGGAGCGACCGAGACCATCCTGGTCTATGTCGACTCGAGCACGGATGTCTTGGCGATCGGCCAGACCTTCGGGTATGGCGCGATGGTCGACATCGGCGCCATCGCCGGTACCTATGACGGTGTCGGCTGCGCGCTCGGTGCCGGTAACTGTTCCTCGACCCGCATCGAGGGCGGTCAGGTCAACATCACCTTCAACGGCCCGGCGGCCAAGGACGTCGGCGTCAACGGCCGCGATGTGGAGCTCTATAACTTCACGATCGGTTCGGCTTCCAACCTCGAGGTGAGGAACCTGCGCATGCGCATCAACGCCACCAATGCTGTCGGCGGTGCGGCTCCTAGCGGTCTGATCGACACCAGCGGTGCCGGTGTAGCCAACTTCACCGACATCAAGGTGATCGATACCGCGACCGGTGCCACTATCGCCGGCCCGGCCTCTCTGGCCGTCGGCGGCAGCGATGCCACGCAGAACATCACCTACACCGAGACCTGGAACCTGACGGCCGGTCAGTCCCGGACCTTCAAGGTCACGGCTGACATCGCCAACCAGGCTCTTCTGGCCGGTGACACGGCCAGCGTCGACCTGCTGCCGTTCCAGGCCAACGACCTGCGCAACCTGGACAACAGCACCTACGTGGTGCTGACCGACATCGTCCCCAACACGGGCATCAACGGCAATCTGCACTCCATGCGGGCGCCGTCGCTGATGGTGGGGCTCGCTTCGACCCCGGTCGCCCAGACCTACATCCAGGGCACCCAGGGCGTGGAAGTGGTCGGTCTGACGCTTCAGGCGGGCGATGCTTCGGACATTCGCGTCTCCTCGCTGGCCCTCCAGGGTCTGCTCGACTCGGATGACACCGTGGCTTGTGCCAACGCACCTGACGCTGCGTTCAACCTTGGTCAGGAAGCTCTCCTGTGTAACTCCATCGCCGCTCTCGTCTCCACGGCGAGCCTGTGGGACAACGGCACGCAGGTCGGCGCCACCAAGAGCCCGAGCACCTCGACCGGTGCCGGCACGGGTGGTGTCCTGACCTTCGACAACCTGAACTTCACCGTTCCGGCCGGTCAGACGATCACTCTCACCATGAAGGTCAACCTGGCGGGTGGTCAGACCCTGGCCAACATGCCGGATGACATCGCCTTCCAGGTGACTGCGGCGGGTTCGGTCTCCGCGACCGATCCGGACGGCAACACTGTCGCCGCGACAGCCGCCGGTTGGCCGGTGCTCGGCCCGACCATGAGGGTCGCCGGTGCGGGTTCGCTCACCGTAGCTCTCGCCCCGTCTGATACCGATTCTGAGGCTGGCCTGGTCGTCGGTGGTACCTCGAACGCGGTACTCGGCAAGTGGAAGCTCACTGCGCAGAACGAGGAGCTGAAGCTCGTCAAGGTCCGGTTCAACACGGCCGCGGCTGCCGGCGTCGCCAGTATGAGCCTCTATGACGGAGGTACGCTGGTCGGCGGTCCGATCTCGGTCGACGGCACCGGTAACGCCAGTTTCTCGGGCATGAACTTCGTCATCCCGAAGGACGGCTCCAAGGTGCTGACCCTGAAGGGTAACTTGAACGCGGTCGGCGTCGGCGGTGCTGCCACCGGCAGCGCTGTCACCGCCACCATGCGCGACGGTTACCAGGGTGCGGCTATCGACGGGACCTTCGAGGTCCGCGGCACCAGCGCCGGTTCCAACACCCTGATTCAGGAGTTCGGAGCCCTCCTGGCGACCAACGACATCGCGGGTAACGCCAAGATCCTCCGCAAGACCAAACCGACGGTGAGTCTCGTCTCCTTGCCGAGCTCTATCGTCCAGGTCGGTGAGAACGTCATCATGCGCTTCACGGTCGCTGCCGACAGCGCCGGTGATGTCGCCCTGAAACACCTCAACGTGGCGATTACCGCTTCCGGCGGTTCCGTCGCTGCGGCGACCGCGACCTGCGGCCTGCGTAAGGTGGGTGACGGCACTGATCTGACGGCGACCTGTGCCTTGGCCGGTGGCGTCCTGAGCATCCTTCTCACCAATGAGGAGGTTGTCCCAGCCGGTACCTCCAAGACCTTCGACGTCCGCATCAACAACACCGGTACGGCCACCACTGGCGATGGCTTCAGCTCCAAGCTGGACATCACCAACGACACGGCGGTCATTGCCGGCGGCGTGTTAGCGGGTGCGGCAGGTGCGCTGACGATCGGCGGTACGGGTGCGGACTTCGTCTGGTCTGACAACTCGGCTGTCCCGCACAGCGATGTGATCGGCGGCCCGAGCTCGACCGACTGGACCAACGGCTTCTACGTCAAGGTCCTCCCGAGCGACGCTCAGACCCTGTCCAAGTAAACTGCTGACTTGAGGGGTTGAGGCACCCTTGGATAAAACGTCTCCGCTTTCTCCCGGCGTCATCGGGGGCTAGGGCCCGGTCCTGATTAAAACAGGGCGCGGCTACCCAGAAGTCCCGGCGGCCTTACGGCCGTCGGGCGCGAGAGAGGCCTGGGGGGCTGAAAACTCCCCCCGGGCTTTCTCTCGGACGAGTCCGGTCTTGGAGACCGGCTTCAGACTCCGGCCGAAGCCCGGGATCCGCCGGGCGGCCGGGGACAGCCCAAGAGCCATCAGCGGCACGACCCGAACTTGGCCGAAAAATTACGTGCCAGCGGGAAAATCGTTCCGCGGCCCTGAGGCCCCCCGTCGTCACCTGTCGGATCGACGGCTGAAACCGCAGTCTGATTGCCGGACACCCGGACCAAGTGACTCTCCATTTCCTGCTCAATCGGGAGATGACCGACACCCGCCATCAAAAGGCGGGTGTTGTGTTTGGGGGCGGGACTGACCAGCGAAGCGTCGATCAGTCCCTATAAGAGGAGATATTTAGAAGTGATGTCTTCGTCTGTTTCTGGTAAGATAATGGCGAATAAGCGTCATCACCCTATGTCCCGACATCGCCACCATTCCTATATATTCATCCTGACCGCGGTCGCCGTGTTTCTGGCCGGTCTGGCCGTGGCCCCCTGGGCGCTTTCCCAGACCCTGCCCACCGCCTATGCGGCGGACACCGGCGTGACCGTCGGCGGCAAGACGCTCGTCATCAAGGCCGGTTCGGCCTATGAGAGCCTGACCGTCGGCGAGAGTCTGACCGTCACCGTGCCAGCCGGCGAGGCCTTCGAACTGCGGGCGCCCTACCCGAACCACTTCAGTCTGGAAAACGATGCCAGCCAGCCGGTCTGCCGTATCATCAAGGACATCCTGGATAACCAGCTGTTCATTCGCGGTCCGCGTACCGTGACCGTGACGCCCTCTGGAGTCATCTGCCCTTCAGCTACGGCCAATCAGAATGACGTACCGCTTCTCACCGTCTCCATGCCGTCGTCCGGTGAGTCACTGGCCGCCGAGTCGGTCAGGCAGCTTTTCTGGACCACCGCCGGGATCGGCGCCAGCAACGTCCGTATCCGCCTCTCGACCGACGGCGGACTCACCTATCCGACCGTAGTCGAGGTGGACCTGATGAACCAGGGATTCTATTCCTGGACCGTGCCGCTCGTCACCACCACCTCTCAGGCCCGACTCAAGTTCGAGGGGCTGAACGGTCAGGGTGATATCCTGGCTGTGGCCGTCTCGCCGGTCTTCTCCATCGCCGGACTCGAACCGGAGCCGGAGCCGCCGGCCGAGGTGACCTATGATTTCGATCCGGCTGCTGCGACCTTTATCGCCTCGACGATCAGCGCCGACAAGGGCCTGACGGCCACCGTCTCCCCGGTCTGCGTCCCCGAGACCCGCATCAAGGGCGAGTCTTCGGCCGCGGTCTACTACTGCGGGCAGGACGGTCGGCGCTACGTCTTCCCTAACCAGAAGACGCACGATACCTGGTACGGTTCGTTCGCCGGAGTGGTCCAGCTCACGGACGCCCAGCTGGCCCAGGTGCCGATAGGCGGCAACGTCACCTACCGGCCCGGGGTGCGTCTGGTCAAGGTGACGACCGACCCCAAGGTCTACGCGGTCGCGGCCGGCGGTACGCTGCGCTGGGTGCCGACCGAAGAGACCGCCGCGGCGCTCTACGGCGCGGACTGGAACACCCGGATAGACGACGTGCCGGACGCCTTCTTCGTGAACTATACGGTCGGCGAACCGGTCGCCGTCGAATAAGCCCTAAACTCCCTATGCGAAGGACTATCAGACTCTCCCTGGCTACCCTGTTAGGCGTCGCGGCTACGGCGTTCCTGGCGGTGGCCGCGGCCCAGGCCTACGTGGAACCGACCGGCTATCTGCCGGAGCCGGGCGACCTGGTCAAGCTCGTCGATGACGGCGATCCGCTGACCACGGCCGACGAGGCGGTCTATTACGTCGATAACGACATGTTCCGCCACCCCTTCCCCAACCAGCGGATCTACCTGAGCTGGTATGAGGACTTCTCCGACGTGCAGGAGATAACCGCCGAGGAGATGGCCGCCTTGCGGCTCGCCGGTAACATCACCTACCGGCCCGGAACCCGGCTGATCAAGATACCGTCGATCCCCAAGGTTTACGCGGTCGAACCGGGCGGGGTGCTGCGCTGGGTCACCTCGGAATGGGTGGCCGAATCGCTCTACGGCGCCGACTGGAACCGGCGGATCGATGACGTCTCCGAGACCTTCTTCCTCGATTACCGTGAAGGCGTGCCGCTCACCCTGCCCTATTGGCCGACCGGCACGGTGGTCCGTCAGGCCGCCGACACGGGCCTCTATATGATCGACGGCCTGAACCGCCGCCATATCGCTCCGGAGCTCAAGGAGACCTTGCGCATCAAGGACGAGTTCGTCATCGAGGAGACCGGGCAGTCGCTCCTGGAGGGCGGGGGTCTCGCTCCCTACACCAATATCGGCGAGCTCGTCGAGGCCGAATGGAAATACGTCGACACGGCGGAACTCGATCATGTGGAGACGCTCTCGTCTCCTCAGATCGATGCCGCGGCGGTACCCGGTGAGGCCGTTCCGGGGCAGGAGGTGGCGCTGGCGGCGCTGCGCTTCTCTTCCGGCATGCCACTCATCGTCCGTGACATCAAGGTGACGCTCTCCGGTAACCTCTGGTCCGGAGACACGCCCAACCTGACCGACATCAAGTTCGTCGACGGGTTCGGCGACATCCTCTTCGGTACCCAGCAGCTCACCGAGACCGGCGCCATGAGCGAGGACCTGACTTTCAGTGGCGCTTACACCCTGGAGGAGGAATCGGTCCGGATCATCGAACTGCGGGGGACGATCTCACCGGAACTGCCGGCCGGTTCGGTCATCGACGCCTGGATCCGGCCCAACGGCTTCACCGTGGCCGACGGGGGCAACGGCGATGAACTCGCCAACTATTTCGTCTGGATGATGCCGCAGGAATCGACCACGGTGCGTTGAGTCAAGCCGGATAAGGAAGCCCTTCGACTCCGCTCAGGGCATAACCGCAATTTACTGTCTGAGCGAGCGCAGCGAGTCGAAGACCTACCCTGCGAGCGAAGCGAGCGCGAGACCTTACCTAAACCGGGCCGAACGGCCCGGTTTTTGGCGCAACTTCGCTAAATTTGGTATAATTATCTCAGTAATTGACCACTCTATATTATGCGCAAGGGAACCATCCTCGTCATGTCGACCGTCATCATGTCGGTGCTGTATATGTTATGTTTCGCCGCCGCCGTCCAGGCCGCCTCTCCCGGCGAACTGATCAAGCTGCCGGATGACGGGAATCCGGAGACGACCCGCGACAGCGCCGTCTATTACGTCGGTCCGGACGGGAAGCGTTATGTCTTCCCCAATTCCCGGACCTACTTCACCTGGTATGAGAATTTCGACAGCGTGAAGGTCGTGAGCGAGGCGGAACTGGCGGCGATACCGATCGGCGGCAACGTCACCTACCGTCCGGGCACGCGCATGGTCAAGATCATCTCGGCGCCGGACGTCTACGCGGTGGAACCGGGAGGCACCCTGCGCTGGGTGCAGACCGAGGAGATCGCCCGGACGCTCTACGGCACCGACTGGAACCAGAGGATCGACGACATCCCGACCGCCTTTTTCGTGAACTATTCGGTCGGCGCGCCGCTAGCCGCTTCCTTCTATCCGGTGGGCAGCGTGGTCCGGCGGACCGGCGACGACGCCTATTTCCGCATCGAGGGGATGACCAAGCGGCGCATCGCTTCGGCGGAGGCCCGGACCGCCCTGCGTCTCCAGGAGCGTCACGTCCTGGAGACCTCCTCGGACCTCTCGGGCTATGCCGACGGGCCGGATATCACCGGCGCCGAGACGGCGCTCACCGACACCTCCCAGCGGGAGGTCGTCGCGCCTCCGTCGCCGCCGACCCTGGCCGTGCGCCAGCCCGATTCCTCCTACATACCGGTGGCCGGCGACGCCGCGTTGCTCGAGCTGCACCTGACTTCCGGTTCGGCGGTCACTCTCAAGAAGCTGACCGTGAGGATCGAAGCCACGACCGACGAGGCGAGCGGCGAGGAGGTCGACGACGACGAGGGCGGGCTGGTCTTCGGCAACAACGCCCAGCCTAACCTGAGACTGATCAGGTTCGTCGACGGGGCTGGCATCGAGGTCTTCGGCCGCAAGGAGCTGGCGGTCGACGTGAACCAGGACCAGGCCCAGACCTTCGTTTTCACCGGCACCCTGTCGATTCCCGCTGGTTCGGAGAATGTGCTGTATCTGCGTGCCCAGCTCAACGGCCTGCTGCCGGAGGACGAAGGTTACCGGGTCAAGGTCCTGTCCGGCGGCCTGGAACTGGTCGGGGCGGGGAGCGGCCAGCCGGCCGCCTGGCTGCCGGGAGGCGACCTCACCGGACCGACCCTCAAGACGCTGAGCGACTCGCTCGAGATAACGGTCTCCTCCAATCCGGGGGACGTCGATTACGTGCGCGGCGCCGTCGACGTGCCCATCTCCGGTTTCACCTTCCAGGCGACCACCGCCGCCCCCAACATCGTCAGGTCGATCGAGTTCCGCGGCTACATCGACGAGCATGAAGGGAACGGCATCTTCAACGCCGGGAGCGACGCCGACAACGGAACGGCGACCGAGGTGCGCCAGATGCTGCCGCAGGTCAGTCTCCATGACGCGGACGGGGCCCGTCTGGCCGGACCGGTGGCTGTGGAGCTGGACGGTCGGGTCCTTTTTTCCGGGCTGGAGCTGGCCATTCCGGCCGGTCAGAGCCGGACCTATATCCTCCGGGGCGGCCTCGTACGGGAGATCAACCTGGAGCAGAGCGCCAACCGTCTCGCCTTCGACATCGATAACGGTCCGCAGGACGTCACGGTGACCGATGACCAGGGTAACGGGGTCAACGTGGTCGGACTGCATCCGAACCGGGGGACTACGCCCACCTATTACGCCACGGTCAACGAGACCGGGGAGGTCGACTTCAGCTGGGGCGGCAGCGGCGGCTATGCCGTGGCCGGACGGGAGATCCAGTTGGGTAAGCTTACGGTGGAGACCGAACATGACGCCTATATGTTGCGGACCCTGACCTTCCGGGACATCGGTTCCAGCCGGGCTTCGCTGGGCAGCGAGTTGAGCCTGAAATACAAGAACGCCACCGGCCAGTCCGTCACCCGGACCGCCACTTTTGCCGGTGATATCGTCACTTTCGCCAACCTGGAAGCGCCGCTCGCCAAGGACGCGGTGACTGATTTCACCCTGCACGGCCAGCTCTTCACCAAGAGCGGCGGGGCGGTGGCCGGTGAACAGATCAAGATCAGGTTCGGCGACACCGATGCCCTGGAGTTCGTCTCCGCCTCCACCGGCGTGGTCTATGACAATACCGATCTCGGTTCGGCCGAGTTCGTGGTGAGCAAGAACGCCCCTTCGGGCTGGATAACGCGTTTCTCGCTGCTCGCCGCGGCTAAGGCATCGGATTCCCCTTCGGGCGAGATCTACCGCAGCTCGGTGGCCGAGGTCTTCAAGTTCACCCTGGGAGCCGAGCCGGAAGGCGCGGTCAGGATAAAGAAACTGACCTTCAAGATCGATCCGGCCGATGCCGGGACCGTCGGGGCCGACAACGATTCGCTGGAGCGCTGGGCCAAGGTCAACGGCGACTTCGCCGATGATGACGGTATCGTCAATCTCAAGTGGGGCAGCGGTACGGACGAGACGCTGATCGGCGAGGACGCCCAGACGCGTATCATGTACAGCGTGGTCCAGGGCGGCGCCAAGGACACCACGCCGGAGGGTCTGGTCTCGACCAACGCCGATTACGGACTCATCGAATACGTCTTCAACGACGGGTCGGAACTGTTCATCGCCGCCGGGTCCGTCAGGGAACTGACCCTGGAGCTCGACATCTCCCTGTTCGACGGCAGCAGTAACCACACCCTGGCGATCGAACTGCTCGGTTCCGGCGACCTGCAATGGACCGACATACCGTCCGGCAACTACACTCCGCTCTCCGGCTCGGTGGCTGACGGGCTGCCGGTGGTCGGCAATTCGCTCCTGGTGCGTCAGTGAGGCCTTTCGGGGGCCGGCGGAATCTGGTATAATTAAGACAGGTTACGGAGGGCGGCGGCACGCCAGAACAGAAACCAAAATGTTCCCTTCCGACACACCGGACAACCCTTTCGGTCCTCCCGGCGACCAGTTCTTCGGAGGTGGTTTCGGGGATCAGCCGCCCGGCGACAGGTTCGGGGCCGATTTCGAGGAATTCAGGGGTGAAATGGCCGCCGGTTCGGGGCGGTCCGGTCAGGACGACCGGGCCCGGGGACGCTTCCTGTCGGTCGGTCTGCACTTCTTCGGACGGCTGCGGAACAAGGAATGAACCGTGAACAAAAAAGTTGAACAGAGGCCCTGCGGGGCCTTTTTCGGTCGCGTTGTCAATTCTCCGGGCGGTCTGTACAATAGACGGGATCATTATGTCAGCTGAAGCAGCCCGTAAAACGGTCGCCGTCATGGGCGTGGGATGGGTCGGCGGGGCGTTGGCCCGCTATTTTGATGGTGTCGGTTACGATACGCGGCGTTATGACCCGCCCAAGGGACTCGGTTCGACCGATGACCTGGCCCAGGCGGAAGCCGTCTTCATCTGCGTGCCGACCCCCTTCGTCCAGGACGGTCCGGGATTCGACCTGAGTTTCGTCGAACAGGCGATAGCCGACATCCCCGGGGATAAGACGATAGTCATCAAGTCCACGGTGTTGCCGGGGACGACCGAAAGCCTGCAGCAGCGGCATCCGCGGCACCGCTTCCTGTTCAATCCGGAATTCCTGCGGGAGAAGACGGCCGATCATGACATGTGCCATCCGGACCGGCAGATCGTCGGCCACACCGTCCAGAGCCGCGCCGCGGCCGAGCCGCTGCTCGACCTGCTGCCGCCGGCCCCGTTTTCGCGGATCGTCTCGGCGACCGAAGCGGAGATGGTCAAGTATTTCGGCAACTGTTTCCTGGCCGCCAAGGTGGTCTTCGCCAACCAGGTGTTCGACCTCTGCTCCCGGCTGGGCGTCGACTACGATCAGGTGAAGGACTGCGCCGCCGCCGACCCGCGGGTCGGCCCGAGTCACCTGCAGGTGCTGCATGACGGCTATCGGGGTTACGGCGGCAGCTGTTTTCCCAAGGACGTCCGGGCCTTCATCCAGCTCGGCGACGCGGTCGGCGTGGACCTCGGACTGATGAAGACGTGCGAACGGATCAACGGGGATCTGGTCGCCCGTGAACCGGAATGAACGGACTGACCAAAACGATGAGACGACCGGCGCTCCTGGCGCTCAGCGTGCTCCTGACGCTCTCTTCGGCGTTCCCGGCGCTGGCCGCCAACCGCCAGCCCAACGATCCCCATTTCGGGGAACAATGGTACCTGCCGTTCATCGGCGCGCCGGAGGCCTGGAACCGCAGCCTGGGTTTCGAGGGCATAACCGTGGCCATCATCGACAGTGGCGTGGATATCGACCATCCGGACCTGCGCGACAACATCTGGCTGAACCTGGACGAGCGGCCCGGCGACGGCCTGGACAACGACCTCAACGGCTATGTCGACGACTTTTACGGCTGGGATTTCGTCGACGGCGACAACGACCCCAATCCGGTGATCGGGGAAGGGTATTCGTCTCTGGGGGTGAACCACGGGACGATCAGCGCCGGCATCGTCGCCGCCCGCGGCGACAACGGGCTGGGCATCTCCGGGGTCACCTGGCAGACACGCCTCATGGCGATCCGGGCGCTCGATTCCAACGGGTCCGGCGACCCCAACCGGGTGGCCGACGCCGTCGAGTACGCGGTCCGCAACGGGGCCAAGGTGATCAATCTCAGCTTCGTCGGCCAGACCTACAACCAGCGGTTCGCCGACGTGCTGCGGCGGGCCCATGCGGCCGGCGTCTTCGTGGTGGCGGCGGCCGGCAACGCGCCGGACGGCGGCGAAGCCATCGATCTCGACCGCGAGCCGCTCTACCCGGTCTGTTTCGACCGGGATTCCTCCGAGAATTTCGTCTACGGCGTGACGGCGGTCGACCAGAACGACCGGCGGGCCTCCTTCGCCAACTATGGGGCCGGCTGCGTCGACATCAGCGCTCCGGGCACGCGTATCGTCTCCACCCAGGTCCATGAGCCGCGGCAGGCGGGTTTCGACCAGCCCTACGGCGGCTACTTCAACGGCACTTCGGTGGCAGCCTCCGTGGTCTCGGGATCGGTCGCCCTGATCTGGGCCCTCGACCGCAACCTGACGCCGCGTCAGATCCAGAACATCCTGCTCGAATCGTCGTTCCCCATCGACGACCTCAATCCGGGACTGTTCGGCAAGCTGGGTCGCGGCCGGATCGACGCTGCCCGGGCGGTCCATCGGACGGCGCTGGGCCGCCGGTCCGACACGGAGCCGATACCGGTGACCACGGCCTCGCTCCTGCCGCCGGGTACGGGGAACCGCCTGGTGGCCGCGGCGGCCGGTCCGGGCCGGGCGCCTGAGATCCGGCTGTTCACCGATGCCGGCCTGTTCATCCGCGGCTTCTCCGCCTTCCCGGATTCGTTCCGCGGCGGCATCTCCCTGGCCGTGGGCAATTTCGACGGCAACGCCAGGAGCTCCCTGGTGGCCGGCGCCCTCTCGGGCGGCGCGCCCCACGTCCGCATCTTCAACGTCAACACGGTCAACATCGGCGGTTTCTATGCCTATGACAACGCCTTCCGCGGCGGCGTCCAGGTGGCGACCGGCGATATCGACGGCGACGGCCGGGATGAGATCGTCACCGGCGCCGGGCCGGGCGGCGGGCCCCATGTCCGGGTCTTCACCTCACAGGGCGTTTCCAAGGGTAATTTCTTCGTCACGGACAGCGGTTACCGGGGCGGAATCGACGTGGCCTGTGCCGATCTCGACGGTGACGGCCGGGCGGAGATCGTGGTCAGTCACGGCAGCGGCAGCGCGGCCCGTCTCGGCGTATTCGACGGTCAAGGGACTGAGCTGGCGGAATTCGCGCCGGTCGGACTGTCCGGTCGCGGCAGCCTTTCGGTCAGCGCGGTCGATCTGAACGGTGACGGCCGAGCGGAGATCGTCGCCCTCCGTGAAGGCGGCAACGGTTCCAGATACGCCTATGCCGGTGACGGCACGCCGCTCGGCAGCTTCGGGGAGGGTGATCCGATCGCCGGATTGGCCCTGGCTTCAGTCGGCCTGCCCGGCAACACGGTCGAGATACCGACCCGGACCGTCTGGGGCAGCCCGGTCCAGACGACTCCCCAGGTCACCATCCGCAGCCAGGCCGGACCGTTCGGTTTCGTGCCGTTCGAACCGGGCTTTCGGGGCGGGGTCGAGGCGGCCTTCGTCGAAGCGGGTCAGTGATTCATATGAAACGGGTCATCAATCTCGCCACCGCCGTCCTGACCAGACCGTCCTTCGGGCAGTTCGTGCGTTTCGGGATGGTCGGCACGGTCAACACGGTACTCGACTTCTCCGTCTACTACGGCCTGACCAGGTATTTCGATTTCTGGGGACGGCATCTGGTGACCTCGGCGGTCGCCTCGTTCGCCGTCGGCGTCACCTCCAGCTTCATCCTCAACAATTTCTGGACCTTCCGGCAGGAGGCGTCCGGCTGGCTGCAGCGGGCCCCGCGGTTCCTGCTGGTGGCCCTTTCCGGCATGTCCTGGAACGCCCTGCTGCTCTGGATCATGGTCAGCCTGGGGACGTACGACCTGATCGCCAAGGCCTCGGCTACGGTGGTCGTCCTGTTCTGGAATTTCAACATGCAGAAGCGGTGGACCTTCCGCGTCTGACCGGTTTGAGCCTCGCCGCATCTCCGGCTATAATATGTAGGGCGCCCTATCGCGCCCTTTGATTCATGAAATAAGGCGGAATTATGCCTGAAACGCCAATCTTCGAGAAGAATAACGTCCTGGTCACCGGAGGCGCCGGCTTCATCGGCTCCTTCCTCTGCGAGCGCCTGCTCAAGGACAATAAGGTGATCTGCGTCGACAATTTCATCACTTCCTCGTCCGGCAACATCGACCATCTGCTCAAGAATCCCGATTTTGAGCTCATCCGGGCCGACATCAACGAGCCGCTGGATCTGGAGAGCTACCCGGAGCTGGAGCGTTTCAAGGTCCGGTTCCAGGGCATCCAGGAGATCTATAACCTGGCCTGTCCGACCTCGCCTAAGCAGTTCGACCAGTACCGGCACCAGACGCTGCTGGCCAACTGCAGCGGCATGCGGCACGTGCTCGACCTGGCGGTCAAGTACAAGGCCAAGTTCTTCCAGGCCTCCACCTCGGTGGTCTACGGCATGCGGCCGGAGGACGGCCATCTCTTCAAGGAGACGGAGTTCGGCCATTATGACCATATGACGCCCCGCAGCTGCTATGACGAGGGCAAGAAGTTCGCCGAGACCATGGCCCTGACCTACAAGGAGGTCTTCGGCATCGATGCGCGCATTGGCCGCATCTTCCGCACCTACGGTCCGCGCAACGCCCTGTTCGACGGCCACATGATACCCGATTTCATCCTCGACGCGCTCGACAGCAAGGAGCTGACGATCTACGGCGACGAGAATTTCCGCACCTCGCTGATCTACGTCACCGACGTGGTCGACGCCATCGTCAAGATGATGGCGCTGCCGCAGGATCCGGGACCGCTCAATATCGGCAGCGATTATGACATCAAGCTGGTCGACGTGGCCAACAAGATAATCGAGATGACCGAATCGGGTTCCCAGGTGGTGTACAAGGATCCCTTGCCGTTCATGCGCCTGCTGGGCCTGCCGGACCTTTCGACGATCAAGGAGAAGACGGGCTGGATACCGCTGGTCACCCTGGAGAAGGGTCTCCAGAAGTCGGTGGAATACACCGTGGCCAACAAGGAGCTGCTCCGGCCGTCCTTCGGCCAATGAACGGGTTATGCGCACGGCCGTCATCGTACCGGCATACAACGAGGAGCGCACCGTCGGCGCGGTGGTGCGCTCTTTGGCGGCCGACGGCCATGAGGTGATCGTGGTCGATGACGGGTCGGCCGACCGGACCGGTGAGGCGGCCCGGCGGGCCGGGGCCCGGGTGATCCGGCACGTGCTCAACCGCGGCCTGGGGGCCGCCATCGGCACGGGGGTCGCCGCGGCGCTGCGCGGCCCGGCGGAGGTCCTGGTCACTTTCGACGCCGACGGCCAGCACCGGTCCGAGGACATCCCCCGGCTGGTCGGACCGATCGGCTGCGATGAGGCCGACGTGACGATCGGGACGAGGAGCGAGAAGCGTCACCGCATGCCGTTGACACGCCGGCTGGCCAACTGGACCGGCAACGCCCTGACCTTCCTGCTGTTCGGCAAGTGGGTCAACGACAGCCAGTCCGGACTGCGGGCCTTCTCGCGGCCGGCCGCCGAGGATCTCGAACTGCGCTGCGACCGCATGGAGGTCTCGTCGGAGATAATCAAGGAGATCAAGCGGCACGGCTGGCGGCTCGTCGAGGTGCCGATCGTGCCGATCTATACCGAATATTCGATGTCCAAGGGCCAGGGATTCGTCACCGGCCTCAAGACGGCGATCCGGCTGCTGCTGCGCCGCGTCGCCAAGTGAGCCGGGCGGACACCGGTCTTCCTGAGGGTTAAGCCGATACACATGCTGCTCATACAGGTTTTCATCGTGGCTTTCGCCGTCTTCGCCGTGTCGCGGGCGGTGGTGCGTTTCCGGGAGGGTCTTCTGGGCCTGGCCTGGCTCGTCTTCTGGGCGCTCGTCTGGGTCGGCGTGGCCGTGGTGGTCAGCCTGCCGCAGACCACCACCTGGTTCGCCTCCCTGGTCGGGGTGGGCCGCGGCGTCGATGCGGTGATCTACGTGGCGATCGTCTTCCTCTTCTACCTGGTCTTCCGGATATTCCTGCGCCTGGAGAAGCTCGAACATGACATCTCGCTCCTGGTCCGGGAGTTCGGGCTGAAGACGGACCGGGAGGGTCCGCCGGAAGGCGGCGAGCAAAGCGATGGCTGAGACCGCCGGAAAAAGGGTCGCCGTGGTGATCGTGACCTATGACGCCGAACGCTACCTGGACGACTGTCTGGGTAGTTTGCGTTTGGCCGACACTTCGGGCATCGACCTAACGGTGTTCGCGGTGGACAACGACTCGCATGACGGTACGGCCCGCATCATCGGTGAGCGGTATCCTGAGGTCCGGCTCATCCGCAACGACCGTAACATCGGTTTCGCCGCCGGCAACAACCGGGGCATCGAGGCGGCGACCGCCGCCGGCGCCGAGTACGTCTATCTGCTGAACCAGGACACGGAGGTGGCCGCCCCCTTCCTCCGGGAGGCGCTCCAGGTCATGGAGAGCGACGACCGGATCGGTTCGGTCCAGTCCCTGCTGCTGCTGTCTCCGGAACGGCACCTGGTCAACAGCTCCGGCAACGCCATCCATTTCCTGGGTTTCGGCTTCTGCGAGGATTACCGCCGTCCGGTGGAGCGGCTGGACCGCAGCCGGATCAGGCCG